>Ga0209061_1000147_pt1 | contig 228748 bp, 220 predicted proteins | sample Coa_R1_10_FD_187157 | JGI IMG/M metagenome (GOLD analysis project Ga0209061, IMG submission 187157) | Surface soil microbial communities from Centralia Pennsylvania, which are recovering from an underground coalmine fire - Coalmine... | ecosystem: Environmental > Terrestrial > Soil >... | reverse complement strand
CGACCAGAACGGCGACATGATCAACAAGGTGATCAGCGTGTTCCAGATCCACAAGGATCCGAAATACGCCGACGACGACGTGCTGCACCAGTACAAATACGTCGGGGTGGCGCCGCAGTCGCCGGCCAGCTGACGCGCTGCCGACCATAGGACTGGGACAATCCCATGTCTGTCCAGGATGTCCTGCTTCAGCAGGTCATTAATGGGGTGAGCCTGGGCGCGATGTATGCGCTACTCGCGCTCGGGTTCACCATGGTCTACGGGATCATCGAGCTCATCAACTTCGCCCATTTCAACGTCTTCATGGTCGGCTCGTTCTTCGCCATGTGGGCATTGCAGCTGGTGGGGATCGAAGGGCAGAAGCTGATCCTGACGGGCCTTCCCCTCGTCGGCGCCCTCGTCCTGGCGCTCATCGTCACCATGGTGCTCAGCGGGTTCCTCGGGGTGTTCATCGAGCGCTCCTCGCTGCGCCCCTTGCGCGGCGTCAGCGGCCCTTCGGCGATGATCACCACGATCGGCGTCTCCTACATCCTCTTCAACATCATCCTGCTCACGGTCGGGGCCGATGCGATGAACTTCCCCAACCCCATGCCGCGCGTGCAATGGGACATGGGCGGGGTGGTGCTGCATATGCGCGAGATCCTTGTCTGGATCGTGGCCTTCGCGCTCATGGTCGGGCTCCATCTCTTCGTGCGCCGCACCAAGATGGGAAAGGCCATGCAGGCGACGGCGCAGGACCAGGAAGCGGCGCGCATGATGGGAGTCGAGGTCGATAAAGTGGTGATGCTCACCTTCTTCCTCGGCTCGGCGCTCGCCGGCGCGGCGGGCCTCATCTTCGGCCTTTACTACAACTACACGAACATTGCGATCGGCTACACCGCGGGGCTGCGCGCCTTCACTGCGGCGGTGCTTGGCGGCATTGGCAATATTCCGGGTGCGATGCTCGGCGGCATCATCATCGGTCTCATCGAATCCCTCGGTGGCCAGCTGCTCGCCGTGCGCTGGACCGATTGCATCATCTTCTCGATCCTGGTCATCGTGCTGGTGTTCCGGCCGGCGGGGCTGCTTGGCCGCCACGCGCCTCAGAAATCTTGAGGGTCAGCCATGGTTTCACCTCCAACTCCCCGGGCCTGGAGCCTTGGCGAGGCGCTGGCCGCCCCGCTGCGGCGCTATACGCCGGCGCAGCGCCGGAAGGTCTATCTCGCGATTGTTCTGTTCCTCTTTGTCGTCTTCCCCCTCATCGACGGCAATGAGGGCGATATCGACGCGGCGGCCAACGCAACGGCCTATGCGGTCCTGGCCCTCGGCCTCAATATCGTGGTCGGCTTCGCGGGGTTGCTCGATCTCGGCTATGCCGCTTTCTTCGCGATCGGCGCCTATGGCTACGGCATCGCCTCCTCCTGGCAGGTCCAGCCCCATTGGTCGAGCTTCTGGGAGCCCTTCGCCTGGCTTGGCCTCGTCACCCATTACCAGGCCTCGGGCATGGATGTCGTGCATTTCAGCATGTCGTTCTGGCTGGCGATGCCCGTCTTTGCCCTGGTGGCGGCCTTCTTCGGCGTGCTATTCGGCGCGCCCACCTTGCGTCTCCGCGGCGACTATCTCGCCATCGTAACGCTCGGCTTCGGCGAGATCGTGCCCATCGTCGTGCGCAACTGGCCGCAGCTGACCAACGGCGCCATGGGCTTGAACGGCGTCGCGCCGCCGAAGCTCTTCGGCTACTCCTTCGGCGTGATGTCGACGCCTTATTACTACGTCGGCGTCTTCATGATCGCCTTCCTCGTCTTCGTGAGCCTGCGGCTCAAGGATTCCCGCGTCGGTCGCGCCTGGATGGCGATCCGCGAGGACGAGATCGCCGCCGGTGCGATGGGGGTCAACCGCACGCATTTCAAGCTGCTCGCCTTCGCCATGGGCGCAAGCTTCGCCGGCGCCACCGGCGTCTTCTACGTCGCCAAGCTGCAAACCGCGACCCCCGACATGTTCATGTTCCCGGTCTCGGTGATGGTTCTGGTGATGATCGTCTTGGGCGGCATGGGCAGCGTCTATGGCGTCGTGCTGGGCGCGATCATTCTGCAACTCCTGCAATCCTGGTTCCTTCAGGACCTCACGGGCTGGATCCACGCCCTTGGCGCCTTCGTCGGCAGCGCCTGGATGCAGAAGATCGATCTCGTGCAGTCGATCGAGCTCATCTTCGGCATCATCCTCGTGATCATGATGCTCTATCGGCGCCAGGGCCTGATCCCGGCGACGCGACCCACCCAAGCCCTGACCTACGAGCAGCAGAATGCGATGCCCTCGCGCGGCGTCATCGAGGTCAAGCTGCGCGGGCTTGAACGGGCCGACGTCGCGCCGGGAACGGCGATGCTCGAGGCGCGCAAGCTCCTCAAGAAATTCGGAGGCATCACCGCCGTGCGCGAGGTCGATCTCCGCATCGAGCCCAATACGATCGTGGCCCTCATCGGGCCCAACGGCTCGGGCAAGACGACCTTCTTCAACGTCATCACCGGCATGAACGCGCCGGATGGCGGTTCGGTCTCGCTGCTCGGCCAGGACATCACCGGGCTGCCGTCACACGAGATCGTCGAGCGCGGGATTGCGCGCACCTTCCAGAACCTCCGCCTGTTCAGCAACCTGACGGTCATGGAGAACGTCATGGTGGGGATGCATTCGCGCACCCGCACGGGGGTCATCGGTGCGGTTCTGCATCCGCCGCGCGTCATCGCCGAGGACCGTCAGTCGCGCGAATATGCGCTGGAGATCATGAGCATCTTCGGCAATCGCCTGCTCCCGCGTGTCAATCAGGTGGCGAGCGAGCTCTCCTATGCCAACCGGCGGCGCTGCGAGATCGCCCGCGCGCTGGCTTCGGGTCCGAAAATCCTGTTGCTCGACGAGCCCACCGCCGGGATGAACCCCGCCGAGACCTTGGAGCTCGCGGAGCAGATCCGCAGCCTGCGCAAGATGGGGCTCACCATCTTCCTCATCGAGCACAAGCTCAACGTCGTCAACGACATCGCCGACAAGATCGTCGTGCTCGATCATGGCGAGAAGATCGCCGAAGGCACGGCCGAGGAGGTCCATCGCAACAAGGAAGTGCTCGCCGCTTATCTCGGCCGGAAGGTGGTGGCCAATGCTTGAGTTCCGCAACGTCGACACCTATTACGGCGAGCTGCACGTCCTTAAGAACGTCAACTACGACATCAAGGCCGGCGAGATCGTCTGTCTCCTCGGCGGCAATGCCTGCGGCAAATCGACGACGATGAAGACCGTGCTCGGCATCGTGCGGCCGCGGAACGGCACGGTGATGTTCGAGGGCAAGCCGATCAACAATCTCTCGACCTCCGACCGCGTCCGCCTCGGCATTGCGCCGGTGCCCGAGGCGCGGCGGCTCTTCCCGCGCATGACGGTGCTCGAGAATCTCGAGATGGGCGCCTTCGTCCGCGACGATCAGAAGGCCATCGCCGAGGATCTCGACCGCGTCTACCAGCTCTTCCCGCGGGTGAAGGAGCGCCAGGCGCAGCTCGCCGGCACGCTCTCGGGCGGCGAGCAGCAGATGGTGGCGATGGGGCGGGCGCTGATGGCGCGGCCGCGCCTTCTCTGCATGGACGAGCCCTCGATGGGCCTGTCGCCGGCCTATGTGGAGCAGGTCTTTGAGATCATCCAGGCGATCAATCGCCAGGGCACCACCATCTTCGTCGTCGAGCAGAACGCCAACATGGCGCTCTCGATCGCCCATCGCGGCTACGTGCTGCAGACGGGCGAGGTGGTGCTCTCCGGCACGGCCAAGAGCCTGCTCGCCAACGAGATGATCCAGAAGGCCTATCTCGGCGAGATGAGGGACTATTAGGGCGCACGCTTCTGAAGAAAGACGCGGCGTCGCGGGGCCGAATGATCCGCATTCAATCCCACGGCGTCATGCTCTAGGATCGGCGGGGTGAAAACCGGGAGGGCCCTGCCATGAACGACGTCGCTGCCGGAAAACCACGCGCTAACCTAAGCCTCGAGGCGGCGCTTGCCGAATCTGAGGCGCGCTTCACGGCCGCCAATCCGAAAAGCCGGCAACGCCAGGACGAGGCGGCGAAGGTGATGCCTGGCGGGAACACGCGCACGGTGCTGTTCTACACGCCTTTCCCGGTCACCCTGGTCAAAGGCGAGGGCTGCCGGGTGGAGGATCTCGACGGGCACAGCTATGTCGATCTCCTCGGCGAATACACCGCCGGGCTCTACGGCCATTCCCATCCGGTGATCCTGGAGGCGGTGCGCGAGGCGCTTGCCGGCGGCATCGTGCTCGGCGGCCCCAACCCCTACGAGGCCCCGCTTGCGCGGTTGATCTGCAGCCGCTTTCCCTCCTGCGAGCTGGTGCGCTTCACCAATTCCGGGACCGAGAGTAACTTGATGGCCATCGGCACCGCGCGCATCGCGACGGGGCGCAGCCATGTGCTCGTCTTCGAAGGCGGCTATCATGGCGGCGTGCTCACCTTCGGCGCAGGTGGCTCGCCGATCAATGTGCCCTTTCCCTATGTCATGGCCCCCTACAACGACACGAAGGCGACGCTGGCGCTGATCGAGCGGCACGCCAAGGAGCTCGCCTGCGTTCTCGTCGAGCCGATGATGGGCTCGGGCGGTGCCATTGCCGCTCAGCCGGATTTCCTCGCCGCCCTGCGCGAGGCGACCCGCCGCCACGGCATCGTCCTCATCTTCGACGAGGTGATGACCTCGCGCCTTTCATCGGGCGGCCTGCAGAAGAAGCTCGGCATCACGCCGGACCTGACCTCATTCGGGAAATATATCGGCGGCGGCCTTACCTTCGGCGCCTTCGGCGGCAGCGCTGCGCTGATGGGCCGCTACGATCCTCACCGGCCCGACTATGTCGGCCATGCGGGCACCTTCAACAACAACGTGCTGACCATGGCGGCGGGGGTCGCCGGGCTGAGCCGGCTCTATACCCCTGAAGCGGCGGACCGCCTCAACGGCATGGGCGACGCCCTGCGCCAGCGCCTCAACGAGCTCGGCCGCAAGGCCGGGATCGCCGTGCAGGCAACCGGCGTCGGCTCGATCATGACCGTGCATTTCCAGCGTCAGCCGATCGCCCGGCCCGAGGATGCTAAGGCCACGCCGGCCGCGCTGCGCGCTCTCTTCCATCTCGAGATGTTGGCGCGCGGCTATTATCTGGCGCGGCGCGGCTTCATCAGCCTCTCGCTGGCGCATGGTCAGGCCGAGCTCGGCGGTTTTGCCGACGCCTTCGCCGATTTTCTCGCCACCCATCGTTCGATCCTGCCGACCTGAGCCCGACAGAGGCGCTTGGGGCCTAACGGAATAGGCTGGCGACGGCGATGAGCATGACTGCCGCGAGAGACAGGCGACGAAACGTCCGCTCGGAGGCGAGGCGGAAGCCGTGGGCGCCCAACCAGACGCCGATGCCGTAGACCGGCATCATGATGAGGGACAGCGTCAGCACCGGCCGAGTGAAGAGCCCGCCAAGCCACAGGGAGCCGACGGTAATCACGTCCATCAGGCCGAAATAAGCAATCAGGTTTGCGCGCAGGGTGGGCGCTGCCGCTTGGCCGCCAAGCCAGAAAAGGACGACAGGCGGGCCGCTCACCCCGGCGGCGCCGGACAACAGGCCGGAGAGAGCGCCGACGCCGAAGCTGACGGAGTGGCTCGGCTGACGCTTGTAGCGCCAGCCCGAGGCCATGGCCGCCGCCGCGACCAGTATCACGACGGAGATGGCACGGCGCAGCAGCTCGGGATCGAGGAGCGTCAGGAGCCAGACGCCAACCGGCACCAGAAGCGCGCCGCCGACGAAGAGCGGCAGCACCTCCCGCCAGCGACAGCGCCGGAAAGCGTCCGGCAGAAGCGGTGCCGTGATCACGATGTCGACCATGTTGGCGATCGGCACGGCGGCCGCCGGGCCGAGGACCGCGCCGACCACCGGGACCATGATCATCGCGCCGCCGAACCCCGACAAGCCACGCAGCAGCCCGCCCAGGAGGACGGCCAGGACGACCCAGAGCAACCAGGGCTGGCCCAGCGGCAGATCCGCAAGCATGGTCACGGGAGCTCTAGCTGCCGCAACCGCCTTGCAGCTTTATTGCCGAAGCTCATTGCGTTGAAGTCGCCGCGGTCCCGATCGTCACCCCATGCCGAGCGGGGAGTCAGGGCGATGGGTTCCCGCTTTTGGAGGAGCGACGATGTGGGCAATAACGCACCCGCTCTAGAACTTGAGCAGATTGGAGAGCTGATCGGTGAGCTTGGGCAGCGGATAGGAGTAGGTAACGAGCGCCGTCTCGGCGCCGGGGTTCGATCTGCCGATGCCGGCATTGGAGATGTGGTGGAACATGATGCCGAGCCGCGAGCGGTCGTCGAAGCGATAGGCGATCTCGATGGCGGAGCGGAACTCCGGCGCGGCGGCGCCGAGATCGACGTCGTTGCCGTGGTAATAGCCGCCGATCGCCTCGCTCGGCGTCACCACGATGCGCCGGCCGAAATAGAGGTCGATGGCGAAGCCGCCATAGCCATAGAAGGCGCCGCGGCCGGTAGCGAAAAAGCCCGCCATCGGCTTCACCACCCCGAGAATCTTATAGCTGGAGCGGTATTCGAGATCGCCGACGAAGGTATGGGCGTGGCGGATGTCGAAGGTGCCAAGCTGGAGATCGAGAAAGGCCGGATCGTCGGAGGCGATGATCGAGGATTCCCCGGCCATGGCGGGTGTCCCTGCCAGCAGCAGAGCCAAGCCGGCGAGCGCCAGCGACAGACACGGAAGACGCAAGAGAACCCCCTCTCTCAGGCCGGCGGCTGCCTCGGCCGCTCTCGTCGGCGCCGTCATGATACGGCTTTCCGCCCGGGGCGCAAGCCACCTACCGCAGCGAGCGGAAGCGGTCCGTGGCGGCGACGAGGGCCGAGCGGATGCCCGGTTCCATGGCAGAATGCCCGGCATCGGGCACCACGGTATAGCTGGCCTCGGGCCAGGCTCGGTGCAGCTCGTCCGCGGTTATCGCGGGACAGACGACGTCATAGCGACCTTGGATGATGGCCGCCGGCAGATGCCGCAGGCGCGCGACGTTATCGAGGAGGGCGTTGTCGGGCAGGAAGATGTTGTTGACGAAATAATGGGCCTCCATGCGCGCGAGGCCGAGCGCCATGCGATCGTCGCCGAAAGCGGCGACGGTCTCGGGGCTCGGCAGCAGAGTGGAGCAGGAGCCTTCATAGACGCTCCAGCGCCGCGCCGCCGGCATATGCACGGCGGGATCGGGATTCATGAGGCGCTTGTGATAGGCGGCGAGGAGATCCTTTCGCTCCTCGGCCGGCACATATTCGGCGAAGGCGCGCCAGGCTTCGGGGAAAAGCTGGCGAATGTCGTAGAGGAACCAGTCGATCTCGCTCTTGCGGCAGAGAAAGATGCCGCGCAGCACGAGGCCCGTGCAGCGCTCGGGATGCGCCTCGGCATAGGCAAGCGCCAGGGTCGAGCCCCAGGAGCCGCCGAAGACAAGCCAGCGCTCGATGCCGAGATGCTGGCGCAAGGTCTCGATGTCCTGGATGAGCAAGGGGGTGGTGTTCGCCTTGGTCTCGCCTAGGGGGAGCGAGCGGCCGGCGCCGCGCTGATCGAACAGCACGATGCGATAATGGGCCGGATCGAAAAAGCGTCGATGGGTCGGCGTGGTGCCGGCGCCCGGACCGCCATGGAGAAAGACGACCGGAGCACCCAAAGGATTGCCCGAGACTTCCCAATACATCGTGTGGATGTCGTCGAGCTTGAGCATGCCGCTCTGATGCGGCTGGATCTCCGGATAGAGCTCGCGAACCGGCGAGGCCGGTATGCCCTCGGCACGCATGGCTCAGGGCTCGATCCCCGCGCGCTCCAGCATGGCGTGGAGCAGCACGTTGCAGCCGGCGCCGAGATCCTCGGGGGTCGCGTTCTCGATCTCGTTGTGGCTGAGGCCGTTCTCGCAGGGAACGAAGATCATCGCGGTCGGCGTCACCCGCGAGAGATAGCAGGCGTCGTGGCCGGCTCCCGAGATGATGTCGCGGTGGGCGTAGCCGAGGCGCTCGGCGGCACTCCGCACGGCCGTCACGCAAGCGGGATCGAACTTCACCACTTCGGTATAGGCGATCTCCTTCACCGTGACGTCGAGAAGCTGCTCGATGGCGATCGAGGCGAAGCGCAGGCGCATCTCCTGATCCATCTTAGCCAGCACGTTCTCGTCGGGATGGCGCATATCGACGGAGAAGAAGACGCGGCCGGGGATGACATTACGGGAATTGGGGTGCACCTGGACCATGCCCACGGTGCAGACGGCATGCGGCGCCCGGCTGCGAGCGATCTTTTCCAGGCAGGCGATCATCCGCGCGGCTCCCACCATGGCGTCGCGCCGATTGGGCATGGGCGTGGTGCCGGCATGGGCATCCTGGCCGAGGACGGTGACATCGTACCAGCGCTGGCCCTGGGCGCCGGTGACGACGCCGATGGTCTTTCGCTCGGCTTCGAGGATGGGGCCTTGCTCGATATGGGCCTCGAAGAAGGCGCCGAAAGGCCGGCCGCCGACGGGGGCCTCGCCCTTATAGCCGATCTTCTCCAGGGCTTCGCCCATGGTGACGCCGTCGGTGTCCTTGATGGCGAGGGCGTAATCGAGGGTGAACTTGCCGCCGAAGACGCCGGACGAGGTCATGCCGGGGGGAAAGCGCGAGCCCTCCTCGTTCGTCCACACCGTCGCCTCGATGGGCGCCTTGGTCTTGATACCGAGGTCGTTGAGCGTGCGAATGACTTCGAGGCCCGCCATGACGCCATAGGCGCCGTCAAACTTGCCGCCGGTCGGCTGGCTGTCGAGATGGCTGCCGGTGACGATCGGCGGCAGAGAATTATCGGTGCCGGGGCGGCGGGCGAAGATGTTGCCCATCACGTCCACCGTGACGGTGCAGCCGGCCTCCTCGCACCAGCGCACGAAGAGATCCCGCGACTGACGGTCGAGCTCCGTGAGGGCCAGGCGGCAAACGCCGCCTTTGGGCGTGGCGCCGATCCGCGCCATCTCCATCAGGCTCTGCCACAACCGCTCGGTGTTGATCTTGAGGTTCTTCTGCATGACCGCCTCCCGCGCAACGGTTCCGACCCTAGGGGCCACGGCGAGGCGGGTCAAGTCCAGCGCCTACTCCCCGGGCGTCGCGTGCGCGATGATGGCGGCCACATCGACGCCCGCGGGAAGCGTGCCAAAGGCGAGCCCGGCATCGCCACCGACCCGCGCCGCGCAGAAGGCATCGGCGAAGGCGGCTGGCCCATGGCGAAGGAGGAGAGAGGCCTGGAGGAGCAGCGCCGCCGCCTCGGTTAATCGGCGTGCCTGCGCTTCACCGGCGCCGCGATCCGCGAGCCTCGCCTTGAAGCCGTCGAAACAACGATCATAGCGCCGGTCGACGCCGCGCGCCTCGTCGAGCTCCGCGATCAAGGCGGCGATGGACTCCGGCTCCCGCGCGACGGCACGCAGCACGTCGAGGCAGATCACGTTGCCCGAGCCTTCCCAGATGCTGTTGACGGGGGCCTCGCGGTAGAGCCGCGGCATCATGCTCTCCTCGACATAGCCGTTGCCGCCGAGGCATTCGAGGGCTTCGCCGACGGCCATGGGGGCGCGCTTGCAGATCCAATATTTCGCGACGGCGGTCGCGATGCGGGCAAAGGCGCGCTGCCCCCGGTCTTGCGCGCCTTCGTCGAAGGCGCGCGCGAGGCGTAACGCGAGCGCCGTCGCTGCCGCGGACTCGAGCGCGAGATCGGCCAGCAGGTTGCGCATGAGCGGCTGGTCGATGAGCCGCTTCTGGAAGGCGCTGCGATGACCCGCATGATGGAGCGCCTGGACGAGCGCCTGGCGCATCAGGGCGGCCGAGCCGATGGCGCATTCGAGGCGCGTGCCCTGCACCATCTCGATGATGGTGGGAATGCCGCGTCCCTCCTCGCCGACGAGTCTCGCCCAGGTGTCCTCGTACTCGATCTCCGCCGAGGCGTTGGCGCGATTGCCGAGCTTGTTCTTGAGCCGCTGCAGGCGGATGCGGTTGCGCGTCCCGTCGGGGAGCCAGCGCGGCACGAAGAAGCAGGAGAGCCCGCCTTCGGTATAGGCGAGAGTGAGGAAGGCATCCGACATCGGCGCCGAGCAGAACCATTTATGGCCGTTGAGACGATATTCGGCGCCTGGCCCGCGCAGTCCCAGCGGCGTGGCGCGGGCGGTATTGGCGCGCACGTCCGAGCCGCCCTGCTTCTCGGTCATCGCCATGCCGAAGGTCGCCCCCGTCTTCTCGGAGGCGGGAATGAAGCGGGAATCGTAGCGATCGGAGAGGAAGCGGGGCTCCCACTCGGCGGCGAGCTCGGGCTGTCGGCGCAAGGCCGCGACACCGGCGAAGGTCATCGCCATCGGGCAGGAGACCCCGGCCTCCGCCTGGCCCCAAAGGAAGGCGAGGGCGGCTCGCGCCACATGGGCGCCAGGGCGCTTCTCAACCCAGGCGAGGCTCGGCACGCGATACTGCACGGCCAGCCCCATGAGGGCATGCCAGGCCGGGTGGAACTCGACCTCGTCGATGCGATGACCGAACCGGTCATAATTGCGCAGCTCGGGCGGAAAGCGGTTGGCCTGCTCCGCAAGCCGGATCGTCTCGGCACTGCCGACGACGGCCCCCAAGGCGGTCAGCCGGTCGCGGGCGAACTCCCCGCCTTCGCGCCGCACGGCGTCCTGGAGCGCCTGGTCCGTCGTGAAGAGGTTCCGGTTCTCGAAAGGCGGCGGCTGGTTCAGCACCTCATGCGTGCCATGGAGCGGCGGAACGGTGCTGTCAGCCATGATTGTCCCCCTCGGCAGCCGGCCGAGCCCCGATTATATACCGGTTATATACCGGAACCGGATGCGGGCAGCGGAGACGGCGCCGCGCGCGGACAAGCGAGGCCCCGGCCTTGCGGCCGGGGTCGAAGCCTGTCCGGGAATCACCCGCGACGGCGGATTCCTAAGCGGCCTTGAGGATATGCTCGAGGCGCTTGATCGCCTGCTTCTCGTCGAGCTTCTCGACGGCGGCGAGCTCGCGCGCCAGGCGATCGAGGGCCGCCTGATAGATCTGCCGCTCGCTATAGGACTGGTCGGGCTGATCGGAGCCGCGATGGAGGTCGCGGACCACCTCGGCGATGGAGACGGGATCGCCGGAATTGATCTTGGCCTCGTATTCCTGGGCGCGGCGGCTCCACATGGTCCGCTTTGCACGGCTGCGGCCCTTGAGCGTCTTGAGGGCCGAATCCATCACCTTGCGGGTCGACAGCTTGCGCAAGCCCGCCTGCCGGGCCTTGGTGATCGGCACGCGGAGGGTCATCTTCTCCTTGTCGAACTGGATGACGAAAAGCTGCAATGCCGCGCCGGCGATCTCCTGGGTCTCGACGCCCGAGATCCGCCCCACGCCGTGGGTCGGATAGACCACGAAGTCGCCGGCTTCAAACCCGATGTCGTTTGCCATCTTGCCCTCTGACCACTCGCCCAAAACTTCCGCGGGCCCGGCCCGAAAAGAAGGCGAGTCCCCCCGCTGCGCGCATCACGCAGCTCGCTCCTTCCCACGTTATGCCGCTGTGGGCTTTGACGGACCCTACGGACAGAGGTTCACGGCATATACCGTGAGCCCGGATGACGATTTTGTATCACAAGATAGGACAGAATGATAGCCCCAAGCCCCTGCGGCAGCCCGCCGCAGGCCATGCAAAATCATCAGGGCTGCCCGTAGCCAGCCCGGGAATGCTCAAGCAAGATATTGATATTCAGCGCTTTCCAGGATTTGCGCTGAATGCGGACTCGTATTTCCCCGGCTTGCCCTTCCATTCGTCGGCGTCGGGGGGCACCTCGCCCTTGCGCGTGATATTGGGCCAGGTCGCCGAATATTCCCGGTTGATCTCGAGCCATTTGCCCACATCGCCCTCGGTATCGGGCTTGATCGCCTCGGCCGGGCACTCGGGCTCGCACACGCCGCAATCGATGCATTCGTCGGGATGGATGACGAGCATGTTCTCGCCTTCATAGAAGCAGTCGACCGGGCACACCTCGACGCAATCCATATACTTGCACTTGATGCAGTTTTCCGTAACGACGTAGGTCATCGCCTTCTCCAGTTTCTCCTTCGGTATCGCAGCGCTGCGGGCGTGCGACGCGGTCGAGGCGGGATGTTCCCCTGCACGGTCAATGCTCTCGCCGGACAGTTCATAAGCCTTGGGCCGAGACGGAGCAAGCGGCATCATGCGCTTTATTCAGTCCTCTTCCGCAGGATCGGGGCGCAGCCGATCGATGGCGCGGCGCTCCTTCTTGGTCGGCCGTCCCTCGCCCGCCGCGCGCGGAGCGGCAGGCAGCGTCGCTACAGCTTCCGCCGGCGTTGCTGCGACCGGCGCCAGGTCCTCGTAAAGCCGACGCGCCTCCGCGGCCGGCCCGCGGCGCGCGCCGAGCGCGATCACCCTGACGACGCGGATATGCCAGCCTTGCGGGAAGGTGAGCACGTCGCCGGGCCTGACCGGTTGATGGGCCTTGTGCACGACCGCGCGGTTGAGGCGCAGCTTGCCCGCCGCGCAAAGCTTGGCGGCGAGGGAGCGGCTCTTGAAGAAGCGCGCATGCCACAGCCATTTGTCGAGCCGCAGGCTGGCGCCAGGGGCGCCCGATGCGGCACTATCCCCCTTGTCGGGGATCGCGTCGCTAGCGGACAAGCCGCAGCTCCCGCAAGGCCGCGAAGGGTGAATCCTCGGTACCAGCAGCTGCCTCGCCGCGCGCGCGGCGGCCCGCTTTACGGCGGCGTCTCGTCACGTAACGCGGCTCGCCCTCACCCGGCTGCGGTCGATAGCCGAGGGCCGCCAATACGGGAGCGATCTCCTCGCGACGGCAGCCGATGAGGGAGAGCAGCCGTGGCGACGGCACGAAAGGGCCGCTCCGCGCCAGATGGCGCACTTCGGGTGCGGCGCGGTCGATGCGATCCGCGCGCACCGCAAGGCGGCCAAAAACGCGATAGCCGATCGCAGCGTAATAGGCTTCCGGCACCGCAGGATCGAGCGCGAGTGAAAGGCGGCCGGGGGGCGGCGGGATAATGATGTCGCCCATGTCGTGGTGAACCGACCAGAGCAGCGTCTTGAGGGCGATGGGTGCGGGCTTGAGCAGCGCGGGCAGGTAGAGGGCGTCGACGCCGAAGCGGACGCCGCGGCGCTGGAGGACCGCGCGCCCGGGCCTGTCCAGGGCCGCGAGCTGGGCGCGGGCGGCGCTGCGCGGGAGCACGCCGAGGGCCTCCTTGAGCTGGAAGGCGAGGCCGCGCGCCGCGCCGTCGAGCCCCGGCTCGTCCATGGCGAAGAGGGGCGAGAGCGCCGTCCGGATATGCCGCGCCACGAATTCGGCGAGGCGGCGGCGCAGCGCCTCGCGCTCCTTGGGCTCGAGGAGGTCGCTCGGCAAAAGAAGGAGTCGCGGCGCCAGGGGATGATCGCCGGGGCCGAGCGCGGCGAGGGGGGATTCCTCCCACGCCACCCGCCCATCGGGCCCGAGCGCGAAGGCCGCGTCGGGCTCCGCCACGCAGCGCGCGACCCGGGCCGGCACCTCCCGCCGCAGCGCCCGCATCGCGGCACTCATCAGCGCCTTGGCCTCTTCCGGCGAGGCGGTCTCGAGAGGCGCGAAGCGGAAGCCGTCGAGGCGGCCGACGCGCTCGCCTTCCACCAGCACCTCGCCGGCGCGGGTGACGGCCCCCAGGAGCTCGGCGCCGCCGCGCATGCGGCGGCGCAGCGTCGTCGTGCGGCGGTCGACGAAGCGCTGGGTCAGCCGCTCGTGGAGCGCGTCGGAGAGCTTGTCCTCGATGGCGCGGGTGCGCTCCTGCCAATGGGCGGCGTCGGCCAGCCAGTCGGCGCGATGGGAGATGAAGGTCCAGGTGCGGACGAAGGCGATGCGCTGGACGAGGGTGTCGATATCGCCGTCGCTGCGGTCAAGCGCGGCGAGCTGGGCCGCCACCCAATCCGTGGGTAGGCGCGCCTCGGGCCCGATGAGATGGAGGAAGATGCGTTTCAGGAGCCGTAAATGGGCGTCGCTCATGATCTTGCGGAAGTCCGGAATCTGGCAGACTTCCCAGAGGAGGCGCAGCGCCGCCGGCCCCTTGGCGAGGGGGGCGACGTTGGCATCCCCCCCGAGCGCTGCCAGGGCCGCCACATCCTCGGCCTCGCGCGCCCGGCGAAGGAGGGGCGAGGGAGGGGGAGCCTCGAGGCTCTGCTGGAGGGCCGTGAGCGAGCGGAAATCGAGGGTGCTGTTGCGCCACTGGAGGAATTTGAGGGGATCGAAGTGGTGCTCCTCGATGGCCTCGACCAGGGCCGGCTCAAGCGGGCCGAGCTCGCCTGTGACGCCGAAGCTGCCGTCGGCCATGTAGCGCCCGGCGCGCCCGGCGATCTGGGCCAGCTCCGCCGGGTGGAGGCGGCGCGGCGCCCAGCCGTCGAACTTGATCAGGCTCGAGAAGGCGACATGGCCGACATCCATGTTGAGCCCCATGCCGATGGCGTCGGTGGCGACGAGATAATCGACCTCGCCCGCCTGGTACATGGCGACCTGGGCGTTGCGCGTGCGCGGGCTGAGCGCGCCGAGGACAACGGCGGCTCCGCCCCGCTGGCGCCGCATCTGCTCGGCGAGGGCGTAGACATCCTGGACCGAGAAGGCGACGACCGCGCTGCGCGGCGGCAGCCGCGTGAGCTTCTTCGGCCCGGTATAGGTGAGCTTGGAGAAGCGCGGCCGGCTCACGAACTCGACCGCGGAGAGGAGCTGGCGCAGCACCGGGCGGATGGTATCGGCGCCGAGGAGCATGGTCTCGGCGAGGCCGCGCGCATGGAGCAGGCGGTCCGTGAAGACATGGCCGCGCTCCGCGTCGGCGGCGAGCTGGATCTCGTCGACGGCGAGGAACTCGACGGGGCGGTCGAGGGGCATCGCCTCGACCGTGCACACCCAATAGGCGGGATGGGAGGGGACGATCTTCTCCTCGCCCGTGACGAGGGCCACGGCTCCCGCTCCTTTGAGACGGGCGATGCGGTCGTAATTCTCGCGCGCGAGCAGGCGGAGGGGAAAGCCGATCATGCCGCTCCGGTGGCCCAGCATGCGCTCGATGGCGAGATGGGTCTTGCCCGTGTTGGTGGGCCCGAGCACGGCAACGGGCGGCCGATCCTTGCCGGTCATGCTGACGAGATGGGTCCGATCCGCGGCCATGCAATGCCCCTTCCCGCTCAGCCGCCTATGAGGGGCACGAAGGCGACGGGGAGGACAATGCGGCTCACGGTCTCAGCACCCCCTTCGGGCAAGGGCCGGCGCTCGGCCACGATCAGGTCCTGCTCGCCGCGCGCGCCCACGGGGATTACCAGCTTGCGGCCGGGCTTGAGCTGCTCCAAGAGGCGCTCGGGAATGCGCGGACCCGCCGCGGTCACGATGATGCCGTCGAAGGGGGCGGCCTCGGGCCAGCCCTCGTTGCCGTTGCCGGCGCGCACGGCGACATTGGCGTAGCCGAGCTCGGCGAGCCGCGCCGCCGCCGCCTCGGCGAGCTCGGGCACGTATTCGATGCTGTAAACCTGCTTGACCAGGGTGGCGAGGACTGCCGCCTGATAGCCGCAGCCGGTGCCGATCTCGAGCACGGTATCGGTGGGCTGGGTCTCGAGGAGGTCCGTCATCACCGCGACGATATAGGGCTGGGAGATGGTCTGGCCGTGGCCGATCGGGAGAGGCACGTTCTCATAGGCGCGGTGCGCCACCTCCGGCGGCACGAAGCGGTGGCGCGGCACCTTGCCAAGGGCGGCGATGACGCGCGCGTCGAGCCGCTCCTTGCCGAGATAGGAGCGCGTTGCGCGCACCTCGGATTCGACATCGGCGACGAGCCGGGCGCGAAGCTCCTCGATGATGGGGGCGGACGGCGGCTCGCGGCGCGAAGGGTCGTCGGACACGGATCCAGCATAGCAGCCCTCGGCGCCATGTTCATCCGTCATGGCGCGATGAGCGGGTCACGGGTGCAGCCTCGGGCCGCCGGCCGGCCCGCGCTCAGAGCGCGAGGATGGTCTCGTCGAAGGGCAGGCGGCCCTGTCGGTCCTCGATCTCGATCACCCAGAGATCGGGGTCGTAATTGCGGTTGCGCGCGATATAGGCGTCCGCATCGGCCTCTGCGACGGGCTCGGGGCCGGTGCCGCGCAGCCAGGCGCGGCCGCCGCGGGCGTCGCGGGTCTCGGCCAGCACCACGCAGCCTTGCTCGAAGCGGTTGAGCTTAACGAGAACGCTGCCGCGCAGGGGGTCGCCCTTGCGCACAACCATCACGGCGATGCCGTCGACACCGGCGCGGCGGATGCAGGCCTGCACCCAAAGCTCGGTCGCCAATCGCGCTTCGTCCATGCTGGCCTCCTGCGCAGGGAGCAAGGCTCACCGCGTCAGGTTAGAGCGGTCATCGGCAGGGAACAACCCAATGGACCGCGCTCACGCCAGCGGGCGGCGGAAATGGAAGGCGGTGATGGCGAGGCGCTGGCGGAAATAGAAGCGGTGCGCGGCAGCGTTGTCGACGCCGGAATCGAGCACGAGCTGGCGACATCCGCGCTTTTGCGCCTCCGCCGCAAGCGCTTCCAGCAGCCGATCGCCATGGCCGCGGGAGCGCTCGGCTGCCGCGGTCACCAGGTCGTCAACATACATGTGCCGGCCGTGAATGAAATTCTCGTGGATGCGATAGCCGGCGCAGGCGAGGCAGCGCTCCGCGCGCCAGAGCGCGAGAAGGCGATAGCCCTCACTCCTCTGCCGCTCCACTTGCGCGACGAACTCGGCCTCGCCGGGCAGGTGGGGACGCAGCTCGTGCATCACCGGAAAGCAGGCGGCGATCGCGGCCGGAGTCTCCGCATGGGCGAGGCGAAGCGCGGGATCGGCCGCCGCCCGCGCACGGGCCGGCGCCGTCACGTCGCGACCTCCGCCGCCGGCCCGCGGCGAAAGCTGATGGCCATGCGGTTGAGCGCGTTCATGAGCGAGATCGCCAGGGTGAGATCGACGATCTCCTTCTCGGAGAAATGGGCCTTGAGCGCCTCGTAGTCGGCGTCGGGGGCGTGGGTCTCGGCAATGCGCGTGACCGCCTCGGCCCAGGCGAAGGCCGCGCGCTCCCGCGGCGTGAAGAACGGCGTCTCGCGCCAGGTGACGACGGTCGCGACCCGGCGCGGCGTGTCGCCGGCGGCGAGCGCATCGCGCGTGTGCAGGTCGACGCAATAGGCGCAGCCATTGATCTGGGACACGCGCAGGAAGACGAGATGGATGAGCGCCGGCTCGAGCCCGCACGCCGGCAGATACTTGTAGAGGGCCGTCATCGCCTTCACGCCCTCGGGGGCGATGGTCCAGTATTTGAGGCGCGGCTGCATCGCAGGGTCCTTTCGCTTTTTGTGTCACTGCGACCCCGAGCATCGCGAGGGGGAAGCAATCCAGAGTTTTTCTGGACCGCCACGACCGCGGAGCCTGTCCTCGGGCCGGCCTTCGGCCGGACCCGTGGGCGGTCTCGCAGTGACGATTCTACTTCTTATCGCACGCCAGCGCTGCCTGGCACGAGCGCGGCGCTTACGCCGCCTTTTCCGTCTGTATGACCGGTGGGGTGCGGAAGGCGACGTTGATGCGGTTCCAGCCGTTGATGGCGACGACGGCCATGGTCAGCTTCACGAGCTCCTCCGGCGTGAAATGCCGGCTCGCCTCGGCATAGACCTCGTCGGGCACGCGGCTCTCGGCGACCAGGGTCAGGGCCTCGGTCCAGGCGAGCGCCGCGCGCTCCCGCGGCGTGTAGAACGGGGCCTCGCGCCAGGCGGCGACGAGATGGAGCCGCTCGTCGCTCTCGCCCATCTTGCGCGCATCGCGCACATGCATGGCGAGGCAGAAGGCGCAGCCGTTGATTTGCGAGGCGCGGATCTTCACCAGCTCCAGGATCGCCGGCTCCAGCCCCGATTTGTTGACGTAGTCCTGCAGCCCCAGCATCGCCCGATAAGCGCCGGGCGCTGCCTTGTGGGCATCGAGTCTCGCTTCCATGGCCTGCTCCTTTCTCTGTCCAGACGGACCGCCCATGCGCGGGGCTTGCCCGCCGTCATGCGGGGGGAGATAGTCCTCCCCTGGCTCAGGCGATAGGGCCAAGACTCTCTAAACATGATTGGGCCATGAGGGGTCATGCCGCGCGACAATCCTCCGATGCGCATCGAGCTCGACCGCCGCCTCGGCTTGCCGGCCTATCGGCAGATCTACGAGCGCATCCGCAAGGCGATCCTGAGCGGCAACCTGCCGCCCGGGGCCAAGCTGCCCTCGACGCGTAGCCTGTCGAGCCAGCTCGCAATCGCACGCGGCACCGTCGAGCTTGCCTATGAGATGCTCGCCGGCGAAGGCTATATCCTCGGCCGCGCCGCGGCGGGGACCATCGTCGACCCGGAATTGGCGCAGAAGATCGCGCTGCCGGCGCGCCGCGCCCGCGAAGCGGCGCCGCACAGCGCCTCGCCGAGGGACTTCCCGCCGCCCACGCCGCCGCTCCCCTTCCAGCTTGGCGTCCCTGCCTTCGACGCCTTCCCGCGCAAGCTATGGTCCCGCCTCGTGGCGCGGCGGGCGCGCGGCCTCTCGACCCTGGCGATGGTCTATCAGGACCCCGCGGGCTACGCCCCCCTCCGCCAGGCGATCGTCAATTATCTCGCCATCGCCCGCGGCATCGCCTGCACCGTCGAGCAGGTCTTCGTCACCGCGGGCTTCCAGGGGGCGATCGGGCTCATCACCCATGCGCTTCTCGGCAAGGGCGATGCCGTCTGGGTCGAGGATCCCGGTTATTTCCGGGCGCGAGAGGCGTTCATCCTCGCAGGCGCCGCACCCGTCCCCGTCCCCGTCGACAGCGACGGGCTCGATGTGGCGGCAGGCATCGCGCGCGCTCCCGCGGCGCGCTTTGCCATGGTGACGCCGTCGCACCAGTCGCCCCTCGGCGTCAGCCTCGCCTTGCCGCGGCGGCTCGCCCTCCTCGCCTGGGCGACGTCGCGTGATGCCTGGATCATCGAGGACGATTACGACAGCGAGTTTCGCTATCGCGGCCGGCCGCTCCCGGCGCTCAAGAGTCTCGACGCCGCCGGGCGCGTCCTCTATGTCGGCACCTTCAGCAAGGTGCTGCTGCCCGGCCTGCGCCTCGGCTACCTCGTGGTGCCGGAAGGCGAAACGCGCCGCTTTGCCCGCGCCGCCGATCTGCTCGCGCCGATCCCCTCCCTCCTCGACCAGATGACCGTCGCCGATTTCATTGCGCAGGGGCACTTCGCGCGACACATCAAGCGCATGCGCAGGCTCTATGGCGAGCGCCGCGCCGCTCTCGTCGAGGCCTTGGCCGGCCAGCTCGGCGACCGGCTCACGATTGCGGACGCCACCGGCGGCATGCAGCTCCTCGCCCGCCTCGCGCCGGGCGAGGACGATTTGGCTCTGGCGGCGCGCGCCCATGCGCGGGGGCTGGCGCCCACCGCCCTTTCGGCGACGGCCGTCGAGGCCAAATGCGGGCCCGGCCTGCTGCTCGGCTTCACGAACATCCCGGCAGCATCTGCAACGCGCGCGGCGCGGCGGCTGCGCGAGGCCCTCGAGGACTGATCCTCGTCAGAGTATCCGTGCTCGCGCCATTGGCGTGGGCGAGTCGCCCACGACACGTGCAAGTGCTCCCTTGAGGCGTTTCCCACCAGCAATGCGCGATATTTTCGCGCGCATTCCGGTTATTGGAACAGGTCGCGCGGCGACGCGAGAATCATGCTGTTCTTCTTGGATTTTTACCGGCGCTTAAGAGGGCTGCGCTAAGCGTTGCCGGTCGTCTCGTCACCCTCGATCTGGGAGATTTGCCCGTGCGCATTGCCACTCTCACCAAATTCGCGATGGCTGCGATCCTGGCGATATCCGTCGCCTCTGGCGTCATGCTGATCGTCATGAACCGCAGCCTGGATGCCGAGCGGGCGGCCGAGCATCGTCAGGCCGAGTTCAAGCAGCTCGGGATCGATCTCGCCAACGCCTCGGACTATCTGACCAACGAGGCCCGCCAATACACGATCTTCGGCGACAAGGTTCACTTCGACAATTACTGGCGCGAGGTCAACGAGACGAAGACCCGCGATCATGTGGTGGCGCGCCTCAAGGAGCTTGGTGCGCCGGCCGCCGAGCTTGCGCTGATCGAGCAGGCGAAGGCCAATTCCGACGCCCTCATCAAGACCGAGGACGCGGCGATGAAAGCGGTTGCCGCGGGCGATCTCAAGCGCGCCCAGACGCTGATGTTCGGCGCCGATTACGACAAGAACAAGGCCATCATCATGAAGCCGATCGCGGAGTTTCAGCACATGATGAACACCCGCGCGAGCGGTGAGGCCGCCGATGCGCGCGCTACGGCCGAGACGATGCAGAGCCTGGCCGAGGCCACCATTGCTCTCCTGGTCGCCGCCACGCTCGCCTTGATCTACTTCCTCTTCATCCGTCGCGTGGTCTCGCCGCTCACCGTGCTCTCGACGGTGCTCGGCCGCCTCGCCGGGGGCGACAAGTCGGTCGAGGTGCCCGCGACGACGCGCGAGGACGAGGTCGGCCGCATGATCCAGGCGGTTCGCGTCTTCAAGGAGAATGCCATTCAGACCGAGCGGCTGCAGCAGGAAGCCGAGGAGAACCGTCGGCGCATGGAAGCGGAGAAGGAGCGCCGTGCGCGCGAGGAGGAGGCGGCACGGGCGGAGAAGGAGGCGGAGAAGGAGCGGCAGCGCCTTGAGCAGGAGCGTCGCGCCCGGCATCTGACCGAGCTCACGCAGAGCTTCGACCGCGAGGCCACCGGCATGCTCCGGCAGGTCTCGTCCTCGGCGAGCGGGCTACAGGCCACGGCACAGAGCATGTCGGCGACGGCCGAGGAGACCAATCGCAAGTCGAACGCGGTGGCGGCGGCATCAGGTCAGACATCGTCGAACGTGCAGACGGTGGCGACGGCGACGGAGGAGCTATCGGCCTCGATCGGCGAGATCGGGCGCCAGGTGACCCAGTCGACGCAGATCGCGCAGAAGGCGGTGACCGAGGCGGCGCAGACGAGCGAGCAGGTGAAGACCCTGGCCGAGGCGGCGCAGAAGATCGGGGAGGTCGTGAACCTGATCAACGATATCGCCTCGCAGACCAATCTCCTGGCGCTCAACGCCACGATCGAGGCGGCGCGGGCCGGGGAGGCGGGGAAGGGATTTGCGGTGGTGGCGTCCGAGGTGAAGACCTTGGCGACGCAGACGGCAAAGGCGACCGAGGAGATCGCGGCGCAGATCGGGAACATGCAGCAGGCGACGGGGAGCACCGTTGCTGCGATCGACAATATCCGGGGGACGATCGGGGAGATCAGCCAGATTGCGACGGTGATCGCGGCGGCGATCGAGGAGCAGGGGGCGGCGACGCAGGAGATCGCGCGCAACGTGCAGCAGGCGGCGCGCGGCACCCAGGATGTCTCGGCCAATATCGCCAGTGTCACCCAGGCCGCCGCCAGCACGGGTGCAGCGTCGGCCGAGGTGCTGACCGCGGCGACGGCGCTGTCCCGGCAATCCGAGGCGCTTCTCGGCGAAGTCAATCGCTTCCTCGCCGCGGTGCGCGCGGCGTAGCGGCGAAGGGGATGCGCCGCGCTTCTTGCGTTTTCGGCGCGATTTTCACGGCGGTTTAACGAATTTTGCCGATGGTCCGATGAGTCGTTCCAAATGCCTGGAGAATGCTGAGATGCGCGCCTCGTTTCTGTCCCACCTCAAAATCCGAACCAAGCTGCTTTTCATCGTCGGCCTGTCGGTGCTGTCCCTGGCGGTAGCGGCGGCATTGTCGGGCTATTTCCTCTACGAGCGCATGCTGGACGACCGCATCGAAACGGCCCGCGCCGTCGTTGAATCTGTGCGCGGCGTCGCGGCCAAGCTCGAGGCACAGGTCCAGGCGGGCAAGCTCAGCCATGACGAGGCGCTCGCCCGCTTCCGCCAGGTCGTCTATGGCGCGCGCTACGGCAAGGGCGGCCAGGACTATCTCATGACCTTCACGACAAAGGGCATCAGCATCGCCAACGGCAACGTGCCCTCGCAGGAAGGCCAGGACCGCAGCGGCTCTCAGGATAAGCTGGGCCACTTCATCGTCCGCGACATCATCGCGGCGGCCGAGCGCGGCGGCGGGACGACGCGCTACTACTATCCCAAGCCCGGCGGCACCGAGCCGCTGCCAAAGGTGACCTATGCAGCGTCCTTCGCGCCCTGGGACATGGTGATCGCCAGCGGACTCTATATCGACGACGTGCAGAGCGATCTGATCGACATGCTGGTGAAGCTCGGCGTCGGGCTCGTCGTGCTCGCCGGTCTCGGCGCCGCGTTGACCTATGGCGTCGGCCGCAGCATCACGCGGGCCCTCTCCGGGCTGCGCGACAAGATGGCGCTCCTGGCACAGGGGCGGACCGAGGTCGCGATCGTCGAGACGGCATGGCAGGACGAGATCGGCGAGATGGCGCGCGCCGTCGAGGTGTTCAAGAGAAACGCCATCGAGAAGGAGCGCCTCGAGGCCGAGCGCGAGGCGGCGACGGCGGCGGAGCGAGAGCGCGAGGCCGAGGCGCGGGCGGCGGAGCAGCGGCGAAGCGAGGAGGCGGCGGCGAAAGAGCGCGAGGCCGCGTCCCGGCGCCGCGACGAGATGCTGAAGCTGGCCGACCTCTTCGAGAGCAGCGTGAAGAGCGTGGTGGCGACCGTCTCGGCCTCGGCGGGAGAGATGCAGGCGGCGACCGGCGAGCTCGCGTCGACCGCGGGAGAGACGAGCCGCCAGGCCGGAGCCGTGGCCGCAGCCTCCGAGCAGACCTCGGCGAATGTGCAGACGGTGGCGACGGCGACCGAGGAGCTCTCGGCCTCGATCGGCGAGATCGGTCGTCAGGTGACGCAGTCGACGCAGATCGCCGAGAAGGCGGTCGCCGAGGCGCAGCATACCAGCGAGCAGGTGAAGAGCCTCGCCGAGGCGGCGCAGAAGATCGGCGAGGTCGTCAACCTGATCAACGACATCGCCGCCCAGACGAACCTCCTGGCCTTGAACGCGACGATCGAGGCGGCGCGCGCCGGCGAGGCGGGCAAGGGCTTCGCGGTGGTCGCCTCGGAGGTGAAGACGCTCGCCACTCAGACGGCGAAGGCGACCGAGGAGATCGCCGCCCAGATCGCGGGCATGCAACAGGCCACGGGAAGCACGGTCACCGCCATCGACCACATCCGCGGCACCATCGGCGAGATCAGCCATGTGGCGATGACCATCGCCTCGGCGATCGAGGAGCAGGGGGCGGCCACCCAGGAGATTGCGCGCAACGTGCAGCAGGCGGCTCGGGGCACGCAGGACGTCTCGGCCAATATCGGCGGCGTCACCAAGGCCGCGGCGACCACCGGAGCCGCCACCGCGCGAATGCAGCAGGCCACCTCCCGCCTTGCCGAGCAATCGGAGCGTCTCGCCGCCGAGGTCGACCGCTTCCTGGCCACCGTCCGCGCGGCCTGATCGCTTGCTTTGATTTGCGAGTCCCACCGCATCGCTGCTGGGACGGCTTTGCGGCGGGTTGGGCATTTCCCTCTCCGCCCTGATGGCGAGCGCCGTCGCCGGCATTGATGCCGCCAATACGGCGAGCCTGCGCCTCCACGCCAAGCTCGGCTTCGCCCAGGTCGCCCACTTCCGCGAGGCCGGATGGAAGTTCGAGCGCTGGCTTTAGCAGCGGGGCGGTGCCGTTCACCTTCATTTAACGGACCGGCATTACAAAAAAATTCCAGCCTGGGCGATCGCCCGCGCGCCACTCCCGAGGCGGCGCGATCTCGCGCCGGGCGATCGCCGCGCGCGCCGCGGCGAGGTCCCAGGACAGGGCAGACGAGGAGCCGATGATCGCCGTTCGCAACCCCTTTACCTCCATGAAGCATCTTCGCATCGCCACGCGGATCTATGGCGGCTTCGGCGCCCTCATGGCGCTCGGCCTCGCGATCGCCCTCATCGGCCTGTGGCAATCGGGCGTGCTCACTCAGGAGATCGAGACTTATGCCCGGCGCTCGGGCAGCAATGCGCGCACGCTGCAAACCGAGATCGCGCTGCAGCGGCTCCAGGTGCTGGCGACGCGTTACAAGACCCTCGGCGACCCGCAGGCGGTCAAGGACTTCGCCGGCGAGGAGGCCAAGGTCGAGGCCTTGCTGCGGGCGGCGATCGAGGCGGCGTCCTCGCCCGCGCGGCGCAAGACCTACCAGGACATCCTTGCCCACACCCAGGCATATAAGAGCGATTTCGGCGATCTCGTCGATCTCATCGGCAAGCTCAAGGCGAGCAAGGAGGCGCTCTTCAAGTCGGGCGACACGCTCAAGGCCGCCGCCGAGAAGCTGGTGGGCTCCGCCAAGATCGCGAACGATCCCTTCCTCGACGATTCGGTGACGGCCTTCGAAAGCGCCCTCCATCTCGCCCGCGAGACGAGCTGGCACTTCCTCGCTACCCTCGACGAGAACGGGCCGTCCGACTTCAAGGCGGCGACCGACAAGGCCTTCCAGGCGCTCGACTCCATGTGGAAGGTGCCTGCGGCCAAGGATCTGCGCGGCCAGATGCAGAGCGTGCGCGACGCCGTGCTCGCCTATGACGCGGCGTTCCAGCAGGTCGTCCATGGCATGCTCGACGCCGACGATCTCTTCAACGGCGAGATGAGCCACCTCTCCGGGGACATCGCCAAGGCCCTCGACATGCAGACGGCGCAGTTCGCCGCCGACATGCAGGCCGCCAAGGCCGAGTCCGATCGCACGATCGCGCGCTCCAATAGGACGCAGATCGCCACCGCCGGCATCGCCGCGATCCTCGGCGCCATCCTCGCCTGGATCATCGGGCGCGCCATCGGCACGGCGATGGGCCGCATGACGGCGACCATGCGCCGGCTCGCCGAGGGCGACCTCGCCGTCGAGATCACCGGGCGCGAGCTGAAGAACGAGCTCGGCGAGATGGCCAAGGCGCTCCAGGTCTTCAAGGACAACGCCGTCGACAAGCAGCGCCTCGAAGCCGAGCAGAAGGCGGCCGCGGCCGAGCGCCAGGAGCGCGAGGAGGCTGCGCGGCAGGCCGAGGTGCGGCGCCAGGCCGAGGAGGCGGAGAAGGAGCGCATCGCCGCCGAGCGCCGCCGGCAGGAGATGCTCGCGCTTGCCGACAGCTTCGAGCGCAGCGTCAAGCGCGTCGTCGACACCGTCTCGAGCTCCTCGACCGAGATGCAGGCGACGGCGGGCTCGCTTGCCGCCACCGCCGAGGCGACCAGCCGGCGCGCCGGCACCGTGGCGGCGGCCTCCGAGGAGACCTCCGCCAATGTCCGCACCGTGGCCACCGCCGCCGAGGAGCTCTCGGCCTCGATCGGCGAGATCGGCCGCCAGGTCGGCCAGTCGACCGCGATCGCCCACAAGGCCGTCGAGGAGGCGAAGACGACGAATGCGACAGTGCGGGGCCTTGCCGATGCCGCGCAGAAGATTGGCCAGGTCGTCGAGCTCATCACCGACATCGCGAGCCAGACCAATCTCCTGGCGCTCAACGCCACCATCGAGGCGGCGCGCGCCGGCGACGCCGGCAAGGGCTTCGCCGTGGTAGCGACCGAGGTCAAAGCGCTCGCCGATCAGACGGCCAAGGCCACGGAGGAGATCGCGGCGCAGATCAACGGCATGCAATCGGCGACCGGCATGGCCGTCGGCGCCATCGAGCATATCCGCGAGACCATCGCCGAGATGGAGCAGATCGCGACGGCGATCGCTGCCGCCATCGAGGAGCAGGGTGCCGCGACTCAGGAGATCGCACGCAACGTCCAGCAGGCGGCGCGCGGCACCGACGAGGTCTCGTCCAATATCGCGGAGGTGACCCAGGCCGCCGCCAGCACCGGAGCCGCGACGAGCCAGGTGCAGCAGGCGGCCCTGCGCCTGACCGAGCAGTCGGAGGAGCTGCGGCGGGGGGTCGAGAGCTTCCTCGCGACCGTCCGCGCCGCCTGAGCCGCGCGCTTGAGCGGCGGCGCTGCGCCACCCGTCAGGCGAGGTTCCAGAGGGGATCGCGAGGGGTGGGCTTGACCGCTTCGCCGGGAAGGGGGACCGCCTTGGCGGTGGTGCGCCGCAGACGCCTGGCCTCGCGAAGAATCGCCTCGATGTCCTCGCGCCGCAGCTTGTCCCGCTTCATCACGGCGCGAACGATCGGGTCTGCCAGCATTTCCCGGACCGGCGGCTCGATGCCGCCCGCGGTCCAAAGCTGCGCCGCCGAAGAACGCGTAGGTGGACGCAAGCTCCTGCTCATGGCCTCCGCCCCTGTCTTGCCGTGGCGACCCCCTTTCGCCACGTCGTTGGAGAGGCTTTCAGCTTAGCAGCTACAAGCTGCGGTTTTGTGACATAAATCGAACATCGGTTGTGGGGCGACCCATCCGGCCGCGACCCCATCCGCCTTCGGCTGCCCTCCATTCGGGGCTTGCAGCGGCGGAACGGTTTGCACATATGTCGCGCTGGCACCGTTCGGCGCGACCGCTTGGAGAGACGGCGAGCGCGCCGGCGGTCGCGAACGGCGTTGACGAGAGGGACGAAGAGGGAAGAGGAGACCATGTCGGAAGAGAGGCTGAGTTTTCAGGCCGAGGTCAGCAAGCTGCTCGATATCGTGGCGCACTCGCTCTATAGCGAGAAGGAGGTCTTCCTCCGCGAGCTGATCTCGAACGCATCGGACGCCTGCGACCGCTTGCGCTATGCCGCCCTCACCCGGCCGGAACTGCTCGCGGGGAACGGCGAATTCCGCATCACCCTCTCCCTCGACAGGCAGGCGGATAGCCTCACCATCGCCGATAACGGCATCGGCATGAGCCGCCAGGAGCTCATCGACAATCTCGGCACCATCGCCCGCTCGGGCACCGCCGCCTTCGTCGCCGAGGCCCGGCAAGGCGGGGCCGCGGCGGGAACATCCGGCGGAGAGGCGGCCGGCTCGGCGGACAGGGACCCGCTCAGTCTCATCGGCCAGTTCGGCGTCGGCTTCTATTCCGCCTTCATGGTGGCGGACCGGGTCGAGGTGGTGTCCCGCAAGGCCGGCGAGACCGAGGCCTGGGCCTGGCGCTCCGACGGCAAGGGCAGCTTCACCATCGCCGAGGCGAATCTCGATGGGCGCGGCACGCGCATCACCCTGCATCTCAACGAGGCGGGCAAGGCCTTCCTCGATCCCGACCGCATTCGCCAAGTGGTGAAGCGCCACTCCGACCACATCGGCATCCCCATTGAGCTCGAGGATGGCGGCAAGCGCGAGAAGCTCAACCAGGCCTCGGCGCTGTGGACGCGGCCGAAGAGCGAGATCACGACGCTGCAATACAACGAGTTCTATCGCCACGTCTCCCACAGCTTCGACGATCCCTGGCTCACGCTCCACTATCAGGCCGAGGGCACGCTCGCCTATACGGCGCTTCTCTTTGTGCCGGGCCAGCGGCCCTTCGATCTCTTCCATCCCGAGCGCAAGGGCCATCTCCGCCTCTATGTGAAGCGCGTCTTCATCACCGAGGACGCGCCCGAATTGCTCCCCGCCTATCTGCGCTTTTTGCGCGGCATCGTCGATTCCGAGGACCTGCCGCTCAATGTCAGCCGCGAGATGCTCCAGCAGAATCCGCTGCTTGCGAAGATCCGCAGCGGGCTGGTGAAGCGCGTGCTCGACGCGCTGGCGAAGAAGGCCACCGAGGATGCCGCCGACTATAAGACCTTCTGGGAGAATTTCGGCGCCGTGCTCAAGGAGGGAATCTATGAGGATCCCGAGCAGCGCGAGCGCATCCTCGCCCTCGCCCGCTTCCGCTCGACGGCGAGTGACGGGCTCGTCAGCCTCGCCACCTACATCGAGCGCATGAAGGAGGGGCAGGCGGCGATCTACTACATCGCCGGCGAGGCCGCCGAGGCGGTCGCGAAGAGCCCACAGATCGAAGGCTTCCGTGCCAAGGGCGTCGAGGTTCTGCTGATGACCGATCCCGTCGACGAGTTCTGGCTGGGGGTCGTCGGCTCGTATCAGGAGAAGCCGTTCAAATCCGTGACCCGCGGCGGCGCCGACCTCGACAAGATCAAGGGCGAGGCGCCAAAGGCAAAGGCGGAAGCCGCCGCCGGCGAGCTGAGCGGGCTCGTCGCCCTGCTCAAGCTCACGCTCAAGGACGCGGTCAAGGACGTGCGCGTCTCCGAGCGCCTCACCGACAGCCCCGTCTGCCTTGTCGCCGACGAGGGCGACATGGACATCCACCTCGAGCGCCTGCTGCGCCAGCACAAGCAGCTCGCGCGCGAGACCAAGCGCATTCTCGAGATCAATCCCGGCCATGCGCTGATCAAGCGGCTCGCCGCCGATGTGAAGGCCAAGGGGAGCTCGGCCGCGCTCGAGGATTACGCCCACCTCCTCCTCGACCAGGCGCGCATCATCGAGGGCGAGACGCTCGCCGATCCCGCGGCCTTCTCGCGCCGTCTGTCGAGCGTGCTCGCTGGCACTCTTGGCGCCTGACAGCGAGGGGCGCTCGCCCGCGCGAGGGCAAAAAAAGGCGGCCGTCTTCGGGCTGGAAGGCGGCCGCCGTTCGGGCGTCGATAGGGGGCGACGCCGTACTGCGGTAAGTTTCTAAACGTCGCAGCCGGGAGGCGAAGGAGCGTCGCGCGACGCGCAAGCTCGATCAAACCGGCATGGTCAGGCTATGGCCGCCGCCTTCATTGGACAAACGAATTTTATAAATATAGAAAATCATGAAATCCGATGGATGCAGCCGACTTAGGCGCGGGAGGAGAAGAGGTCCGTCATGGATATCGAGCGGGCGCGCACCTTCCTCGAGATCGCGGAGGCCGGCACCTTCGTGAAGGCCGCCGAGCGGCTCAATATCACCCAGTCGACGGCGAGCATGCGCATCAAGGCGCTCGAGGACAGCCTCGGCCGGCCGCTTTTCGCACGCAGCAAGGCGGGGGCGCAGCTCACCCCGGCCGGGCAGCAGTTCCGCCGTTACGCGACGACGATGGTGCGCGCATGGCAGCAGGCGCGCCAGGATGTGGCGCTGCCGCCGGGCTTCCAGGCGGTGCTCGGCATCGGCGGCCAATACAGCCTGTGGGATCGCCTGCTCATCAAATGGCTGCCTTGGATCCGCAAGGCGATGCCCGATGTCGCCGTGCGCGCCGAGGTCGGGACCGCTGACGGGCTGATCCGGCAGCTCGGCGAGGGGCTCCTCGACATCGCCGTCATGTATGCGCCCCAGAGCCGCACCGGCTTCGTCATCGAGCCTCTGTTCCAGGAGCGCCTCGTCATGGTCTCGACCGAGCCCGACGAGCCGCCCCTCATCACCAAGCGCTATATCTTCGTCGATTGGGGCCCGGCCTTCCTCTCCAGCCACACCCAGGCCTTTCCCGATCTGGCGACGCCGGCGGTGAGCTGCAGCATCGGCTCGCTCGGTCTCGCCTATCTCCTCGAGACGGGCGGCACCGGCTATTTCCCGATCCGCATGGTGCGCCCTCATATCGAGGCGAAGCGGCTGCACCTCGTCGCCGAGGCGCCGGAGTTTCGCCGCCCCGCTTACGCGGTCTATCCCCAGGCCTCGGCGCAGGAGCCCCTCTTCACGGTGGCGCTCAAGGGTCTGCGCGACCTCGCGGCTGCGGAAGCCGAGGAGTGAAGCCGGCGCCGCGCTCGCGTGGCTATTTCTCGGTGAAGAGGGCGGCGCCTAGGATCGGGCCTTGTCCGTCGCCCGGGCGCGCATCGGCCTGGAGCAGTACGGCGCAGCCATTGGCGGGCGTGAGCGTCATGTCGACGGGGATCTGGAGCGCCTTGCCGCGCCAACGCCCGAGCGGGCGAAACTCGCGCACCACGTTGAACTCACGCAGGTGACGCCCGTCATTCTCGCCGGCGGCGACCGCCGTCGTGTGCTCCTTGTCGAAGAGCGCCATCCAGACGGTGGCCTCGCCAGGGAACGGAGCCGCAGGGATCTCGATCTGGTACTTGTCCTCGGCCGTCTCGACGACGGTAACGGGGATCTTGCCGCCGCGCGCCTCCTCGGCGCGCAGCAGCTTGCTCACCGAGGCGCGGTCCGACCCGGTGGCATCGGCGCGGCCGTCGATCACCATTTCCGGCGTGTAGAGGAAGCGGTTTCCCAGCGCCTCCTTGTAGCGCTGCTGCCGCGCCGTCGACGCGGGCGAGGCGAAGGGATCCTTCCAGCCGATATAGTCCCAGTAATCGACATGGAAGGCGAGGGCGACGATGCCGGGCCGCTGCGCCAGCTCGCCGAGATAGGCGTCGGCCGGTGGGCAGCTCGAGCAGCCCTGGGAGGTGAAGAGCTCGACGACGACGGGTGGCTTCGACGTCGCGGCGAGGCTTGATCCCGCGAGGCCGATCACAGTCGCACCCAGGACGAAGAGGGTCGTTCGCCGCTTCATGATCTCAAGCTAGTTCAACCCTCAGGCGGCACCGAATCAACTGTTTTCACGGATCAGTGAGAGATGCCGAGCGTCGTCCCGTTTCACGGAACGATGAGAACTGCCGCGCGCCGTCCCGCTCACTCGATGAGCGCCAGCAGCGCTGCGGCGGCCTCTGCGGGTCCGTCGGCGTCATTGTCGCGCTTGGCCTCGACGCGCAGCCCGTCGATCACGGTGGCGAGCAGGCGGGCGCAGGATTGAGGGTCGTGCGCGGGGGAGATCTCTCCGTCGTCGCGCGCTCGCGCCAGGAGCCGCGCCAGATGCGCCTCCTGGTCGCGGCGCAGCGCTCGTAGCCGCGCGGCAATCTCGGGATCGCGCCCGCCCAGCTCGCAGGCCGCGTTGACGGCAAGGCAGCCGCGCCGCTGGGGGTCGCCGGCGCCGAAAGCAACGAGCTCGGCGAGGAGTGCGCGCAGGGCGGCCAAGGGGGACGGCGCTTCCGCGAGAGCGGCGAGGCGCGGCGCCAGCGCCGTGCGGCCATAGAGGTCGAGGGCGCGGATGAAGAGGCGGCGCTTGTCCCCGAAGGTGGCATAGAGGCTGGCCCGGTTGATACCCATGGCGCGGACGAGATCGTCCATCGAGGTCGCCTCGTAGCCCTGGCGCCAGAAGAGCTGCATCGCCTTGCGCAGCACCGTTTCTGGATCAAACGATTTGGTTCGCATTACTCCATTCTCGCTTCCCAGTTCTCCGTCACGAAGTGGAGAGGGCGGATCCGCAAGCAAAGACTGAATACTATACCACCGTTCAAGAAAAAGCCCGGCCGAAGCCGGGCTAAAGGACGTTATCGAAACGAATAGTCTATTTTATTTCGCCTTCGCCAGGTTGCGCAGGACGAAATGCAGGATGCCGCCGTGGCGGTAATATTCGAGCTCGTCGAGGGTATCGATGCGGCAGAGGAGCTTGATCTCCTCGACGGCGCCATCCCCGCGATGGATGCGGCAGGTGAGCTGGCTGCGCGGCTTGAGGCCCTGGGCGATGCCGAGGATGTCGAAGCGCTCGCTGCCGTCGAGCTTGAGCGTCTTGCGCGTTGTGCCGTCCTGGAATTGCAGCGGCATGACGCCCATCCCGACGAGATTGGAGCGGTGGATGCGCTCGAAGCTCTCGGCGATGACCGCCTTGACGCCGAGGAGGAGCGTGCCTTTGGCGGCCCAGTCACGGGAGGAGCCGGTGCCGTATTCCTTGCCGGCGATGATGACGAGAGGAACCCCCTCTTTCTGATAGAGCATCGCCGCGTCATAGATCGGCATCACCTTGCCGTCGGGGAGGTGCTTGGTCATTCCGCCCTCGACGCCGGGGACCACCTCGTTGCGGATGCGGATATTGGCGAAGGTGCCGCGCATCATCACCTGGTGGTTGCCGCGCCGCGAGCCGTAGGAGTTGAAATCGACGGGGCGCACCTGATAGCCGATCAGATACTCGCCCGCCGGGCTGTCCTTCTTGATGCTGCCGGCGGGGGAGATGTGGTCCGTGGTGATGCTGTCGCCGAGGAGTCCGAGCGGTCGCGCCCCCTCGATGTCGTCGAGCTTGCCCGGCTCTTTGGGCATGTCCTCGAAATAGGGCGGGTGCGCGATATAGGTGGAGCGGTCATCCCAGGCATAGGTCAGGCTGGGCTTGACCTTGATGCGCCGCCACGGTTCCGGGCCCTCGAACACATTGGCGTAGCGCTTGCGGAACATCGCCGGTGTCAGCACCTTCTCGATCGTTGCTGTGATCTCCCGGTTCGACGGCCAGATATCCTTGAGATAGACGGGCTTGCCGTCCTTGCCCTCGCCGAGGGGATCCTTGAGGAGATCGAGCTTCATCGAGCCCGCCAGGGCATAGGCGACGACGAGCGGCGGCGAGGCGAGGTAATTGGCCCGCGTCAGGGGGTTGATGCGGCCCTCGAAATTGCGATTGCCCGAGAGCACGGCGGCGCAGACGAGATCGCCGTCCTCGATCGCCGCGGCGATCGGCTCGGGCAGCGGTCCCGAATTGCCGATGCAGGTGGTGCAGCCATAGCCGACGAGGTCGAAGCCCAGCTTGTCGAGCTCGTCCTGCAGCCCCGCCGCGACGAGGTAGTCGGTGACCACCTGGCTGCCCGGCGCGAGGGAGGTCTTGACCCAGGGCTTCACCTTGAGGCCTTTCGCGTTGGCGTTCCGCGCCAGAAGCCCGGCGCCGACCAGCACGCTCGGATTCGAGGTGTTGGTGCAGCTCGTGATCGCGGCGATCACCACGTCCCCGTCCTTGAGGGCGTAGTTCTCGCCGGCGACCGGCACCGACTTGGCGCGTCCCGCCTCGCCGACGAAGTCCTTGAGCGCCGCGTCGTTGAAGGCCTTGGCGGCACCGGAGAGCGCGACGCGGTCCTGCGGCCGCTTGGGCCCGGCGATCGAGGGCTCGACCGCACCGAGATCGAGCTCGATCGTGTCCGAGAAGACGGGATCGGGGGTCGTGCCGTCACGCCACAGGCCCTGCGCCTTGGCATAGGCCTCGACGAGCTTGACCCGCGCCTCGTCGCGGCCGGTGAAGCGCAGGTAGCGGATCGTCTCGGCATCGATCGGGAAGATGCCGCAGGTGGCGCCGTATTCGGGCGCCATATTGCCGATGGTGGCGCGGTCGGCCAGCCCGAGCCCGTCGAGCCCCTTGCCGTAGAACTCGACGAACTTTCCCACCACGCCCTTCTTGCGCAGCATCTGGGTCACGGTCAGCACCAGGTCCGTCGCCGTGGCACCCTCGCGAAGCTGGCCGGTGAGCTTGAAGCCCACGACTTCGGGGATGACCATCGAGATGGGCTGACCGAGCATGGCCGCTTCGGCCTCGATGCCGCCGACACCCCAGCCGAGCACGGCGAGGCCGTTCACCATGGTGGTGTGGCTGTCGGTGCCGACGAGGGTGTCAGGATAGGCGACGGCCGCGCCGCTCGTCTCGCTCACCCACACGGTCTGGGCGAGATATTCCAGGTTCACCTGATGGCAGATGCCGGTGCCGGGCGGGACGACGCGGAACTGGTCGAAGGCCATCTGGCCCCAGCGCAGGAACTCGTAGCGCTCCTGGTTGCGCTTGAATTCCATCTCGACGTTCTTCTTGAAGGCGTCCTTGCTGCCGAAAAAGTCAACCATCACCGAGTGGTCGATGACGAGATCGACGGGGGCGAGGGGGTTGATCTTGCGCGCATCGCCGCCGAGCTTCGTCATGGCGTCGCGCATGGCGGCGAGATCGACGATGGCGGGAACGCCGGTGAAGTCCTGCATCAGCACCCGCGCCGGCAGATAGGCGATCTCGCGCTCGGAGCGCCGCGCCGCCACCCACGCCGCCATCGCCCTGATATCGTCGACCGTCACCGTGCGGCCGTCCTCGCGGCGCAGCAGATTCTCGAGCAGCACCTTGAGCGAGAAGGGCAGGCGCCCGATGTCGCCCAGCCCCGCCTTGGCGGCGGCCTCAAGGCTGAAATAGTCGTAGCGCTTGCCGCCGACCTCGAGCGTGCGGCGGGTCTTGAGCGTATCCTGACCGATGGCGGGCACGAGTGTTCTCCTCGATGCAGATGGTGGCGGGACCTCATCGTGACGACCGCGCGATCCCACGGGACGGCGGCGTTGCGAGCACGGCGAGGCGGCCTCGAAGGATCCCGAGAAGCGTTGCCTCGCCTGGCGTCGCCTAATCGGCGTGCGAAGCGGCGCTCGGCACGGTCTCCGGTATGTGCGTCGTCATGACCATATAGCCCCCGAGGGCGAGGGCGAGCAAGACCAGCACGATGGCGCGCCAGGCCGGCGCCGTGCGCGCGTCGGTCTCAGATGCGAGGGCGGCGCGCTTGCGTCCGGTCACCATGGCGCGCGCCAGATTGTCCCGGTGCAGCAAGCTTTCAACGACGACGCCGGCGATATGGATCACGGCCAGATAGATGATGAGGTTGCCGAGGAGCTTATGGATCTCGCCCATCGCCTTCACATGGCTCTGTGGCAGGAGGCCGCTCAACGGCCCCGTGCCGCCGGTGATGCCCTGCCCCAACAAGCCGGTGAGGACGAGGAGGACGAGCGTCGCGAGCATCAGAATGACCATCCAGCCGCCGATGGGGTTGTGGCCGATCGCGCGTTGGGGGGCAAAGCGCAGCAGGCTCAGGCCGTAGCTCCTGAGCATGGGCCAGGCGCGGACGAACGAGGCGAAGCGGGCATATTCGCCGCCGACGAAGCCCCAGGCGAGGCGGAAGAGGACGAGGAGGACGACCGCATAGCCAAAACCGACATGGACTGCGAAGAGAAGGCCGTGGGGACGGCCGGAGCTCGTGAGATAGGCGGCAATCACCGCGACGGCGAGCAGCCAGTGGAAAATCCGTGTCGGCAGATCCCATACGGAAATCCAGCGCGTCTTGCCGCGGTTGTCATCCTGTCCCATGTTCCGCTCCGAGACCCCGTTCGTCACTGCTCGACCTCGATCTTGCCGGCCCCATATGAACGCGTGGTGAATGCTCCGGCGCATGGCTGGTTCCGCACGGCAGCGGGCGCTCGCCGCGTATATAACGCCCGAGCGCGCAAAAGCCGCCGCATGGCAGCCTTGCGTGTTGTTGCGTCGCATTGGAAATGAGAATGATGAGCATATGATCACACGATTGCGGAAGATGCCCGCGCCGCGCGAGGTAAGACCGTGATGATGATGTCCTGGGTCCATGCGGGCCCCGCGATTCTCGCGGCGTTCCTCGCCTCCTTCGTCGAGTTTGTCGAGGCGCTCACCATCGTGCTCGCGGTCGGTGCCGTGCGCGGCTGGCGCCCGGCCCTGGCCGGAAGTGCGGCCGGCACGGCGCTGCTCGTCGTCCTGGTCGCCGCCCTCGGACCGCTCCTCGCGCGCGTGCCGCTCGACTGGCTGCGCATGGGGATTGGCGTTCTGCTTCTCCTCTTCGGCATGCGCTGGCTGCGCAAGGCCGTGCTGCGGGGTGCGGGCCTCATCCCCTTGCACGATGAGGACGCCGCTTATGCGAAGGAGACGGCGGCGCTGCGCCGCAGCCGCCGTGGCGGCGACTGGGATACGATCGGGATCGTAACGACCTTCAAGGCGGTGACGCTCGAAGGGCTCGAGGTGGTCTTCATCGTGATCGCGGTGGGCGCCGCCGGCCAGGGCCTGGTCCCTGCCTGCCTTGGCGCCGGCGCGGCACTCGCGTTCGTCATCCTCATCGGGCTGATGCTGCACCGGCCAATGTCGCGAGTGCCCGAGAACGGCCTCAAATTCGTCGTCGGCGCGCTTCTCTCTGCCTTCGGCCTGTTCTGGACCGGCGAGGGCATCGGCCTCACCTGGCCCGGCGGCGACGCCGCCATTCTCGGCCTCATCGCGGGCTTCCTCGCGGTCGCCTTCCTGATGACATGCGGCGCCCGGCGGGTCCTGGTGACCGGCCGCGCTGGCTTCGCGGGGCGCCCATGAGCTGGCTTGCGACGATATCGCGCGAGCTGTTCGGGCTCTTCGTCGACGAGCCCGGCTTCAGCGCCGCCATCCTCGGCTGGATCATCGTCGCGACGCTCCTGTTGCCGGCACTCGGCGGCAATGCCTGGGCCGGCCCCCTCCTCTTCGCCGGCTGTGCCGCCATTCTCGTCGAGAACGTGCACCGAGCCGCCCGCCGCGCACGCCGCAATGCGGGAGCGCAAAGGCGTCCCGATTGATGTGCTCGTTGTCATGCTATGTGTCCGTTACGAGATCGGCGCCGCTGCCAGCGGGATGGCCGTGGTCTCCTTGGCGATGGAGAGCACGACATCGCTCGAATAGCGGCGAAGGTTGAGCTCGCCGGCGAGCACCGTGCGGGCGAAGCTCTGATACTCATCGAGAGTCCGGGCGCAGACGAGCAGCACGAAATCATGGTCCCCGGCCACGCACCAGCATGAGAGCACCTCGGGGATCTCCTGGACCTTGCGCTCGAAGGCGCGCAGGAGATCCTCCCGCGGCCGCTCGAGAGCCAGCCGCACCAGGACGAGGACCTGCTGCCCGACCGCGAGACGGTCGAGGAGCGCGACCTCGCGCCGGATGACGCCGCGCTCCCGGAGTCGCTGGACGCGCTTGAGACAGGCGGGCGGCGAAAGCCCGACCCGGGCTGCAAGCTCCTGGTTCGCGATCCGGCAGTCCTCCTGGAGCAGATTCAAAATCTTTCGATCCGTCGCGTCGAGAGAGTCGCGGCTCATGGGCTTCTCTTAATCAGATTTTGTGTCTATGGTAAATTTCGCATGATGATTTACCAAAATTAACATAACTGAGAAATCACACGATAAAAATGCTTCAATTAAGAAATTGAATTTTCCCCCGCCCATTTTATCGTAGGCGGCAACAACCAGGAGGAGGCGGCGATGGCAGACGGCAAGAGCCTTCCCACCCAGAAGCCGTGGGACCGTCATTTGATCCGCTACGGGATGGACATGGTTCCGACGCCGATCCTGCGCGCGCGCGGCAGCGTGCTGTGGGACGCGAATGGGCGGGAGATCCTCGATTTCACCTCGGGGCAGATGTGCGCCACCATCGGGCACAATCATCCCCGCATCGTGGAGGCGATCCGCAAGGCCTGCGACGGCGCGCTCCATCTCTATAGCGGCATGGTGGGGCCGGCGGTGCTGGCGCTTGCGGAGCGGCTTGCGGGGCTGCTGCCGCCCAAGCTCTCCAAGGCGATCTTCCTCTCGACGGGTGGGGAGGCGAACGAGGCGGCACTGCGCATGGCAAAGCTCAGTCGGGGCCGTCATGAGGTCGTCGGCCTGACCGGCTCGTGGCACGGCATGACGGCGGGGGCCGCCGCCTCGACTTATGCGGCGGCCCACCAGGGCTATGGTCCCGCCATGCCCGGCACCTTGGCGATCCCGGCGCCCAACGCCTTTCGCTGCCCGATCCGCCATTGCCGGGACCGCTGCGACATGAGCTGCCTCGATGTCGGCTTCGACATGGTGGACGCCCAGTCGACGGGCTCGCTCTGCGCGGTGATCGCCGAGCCGGTGCAAAGCTCGGGGGGCGTCATCGTGCCGCCCGAGGGCTATCTCCCCAAGCTGCGGCAAAAATGTGACGAGCGCGGCATGCTGCTGATCCTCGACGAGGCGCAGACGGCTTTCGGCCGCTTGGGCGCCAATTTCGCCTTCGAGGTCTTCGGCGTCGAGCCCGACATCCTGAGCCTCTCCAAGACTCTCGGCGGCGGCCTCCCGCTCGCGGCCACAGTCACTTCCGACGCCATCGAGGAAGATTGCCAGGCCAAGGGCTTCGTGCACGCGACCTCGCACGTCTCCGATCCCCTACCCGCCGAGGTCGGCCTCGCCGTGCTCGACGTCATCGCGGAGGAGGACCTCAACCGCCGGGCCATCGAGATGGGCGCCTATCTCAAGGACGGGCTCCTCGCCCTCCAGCAGCGGCACGAGATGATCGGCGATGTGCGCGGCTTCGGCCTTCTCCTCGGCGTCGAGCTGGTCAAGGACCGGCACACGCGCGAGCCCGATCCGGCGCGCGGTCGCGCCATCACGCGGCGCTGCATGGAGCTCGGGCTCAGCATGAATATCGTCTCGGTCGGCGGCATGGCGGCCGTCTGGCGCATCGCACCGCCGCTCACCGTCACGCGCGAGGAGATCGATCGCGGGCTCGCCATCATGGACGAGGCCATCCAGTCGGTCGCGCAGGGCTCGCACTGAGCCGACGATGAGCCTCGGCTCGCCGGACGCTAAAGCCGCACGTATTTGTAATCAAGCGGCAGGTTGTTGATGCCGCGATCGGGCGGGGACAGCCAGCCGGCGATCTTGCCCGGGGCGACGACGGGCCGCATCAGGCTCTTCACGAAATCCTTGTCGGCTTCGCTGGGAATCCAGTCGTCCATGCGCTTGGCCGCGTCGGCAGGCGAGACGGGATTGCCGTCGGGGTCGAAGGAAAGTCCCGCCCAGACGCCGACGGCGCGGCGGAAGCGCTCGCTCGGGAGCTTGAGGGCGAAATCAATCCCAGCCTTGCGGATGAGCCGGTTCCAGCGCTGCACGCCGATATCGCAATCCTTGAGGTAGGCGCGCCGCGCCACCTCGTTCATGGCGTTGCGCAGGGGCACCGCCTCGACCGTGATGCCGCCGCCTTCCGCCGGCCGCTCGAGGGAGAAATTGCCGTCCCTGCAGCGATGGTCCTCATATTGGCCCTCGTCCGGGCGCCCCTTGATGCCGTTGGCGAAATAGCTCGCCGCGTTGGTCGATACCTCGGAGCCGAAGAGGTCGAGGGAGGAGGAGCACCAGAAATTGAGATAGCGCTGCACCGTCGGCAAATCGATGGCGCCCGCGGCGCGTATCTTGGCGGGATCATCGGTCTTGAGCTCGCTCATCACCTCAAGCGTGCGCTTGACGACGCGGCCAAGGCCCGTCTCGCCGACGAACATATGGTGCGCCTCCTCGGTCAGCATGAACTGGCAAGTGCGCGCGAGGGGATCGAAGCCGCTTTCGGCGAGGCTCTTGAGCTGGAACTTGCCGTCGCGATCGGTGAAGTAGGTGAAGCTGAAGAAGGACATCCAATCCTCGATCGGCTCGTTGAAGGTGCCGAGGATGCGCGGATTGTCCGGATGGCCGGAATGTCGCGTGAGCAGCGCCTCGGCCTCCTCGCGCCCGTCGCGGCCGAAATAGGCGTGGAGCAGGTAGACCATCGCCCAGAGATGCCGGCCCTCCTCCACATTCACCTGGAAGAGATTGCGCAGATCGTAGAGGGACGGGCAGGTCTGGCCGAGGCGGCGCTGCTGCTCGACGGACGCAGGCTCGGTGTCGCCCTGGGTCACGATGAGACGGCGCAGAGTGGCACGGAACTCGCCGGGCACCTCCTGCCACGCCGGCTCGCCGAAGAAATCGCCGAAGCCGATCTTGCGCCCGGGCTGCGCGTCGGCGAGGAAGATGCCCCAGCGGTATTCGGGCATCCGCACCATGCCGTAGCTCGCCCAGCCCTTGGCGTCGACCGAGGTCGCCGTGCGCAGGTAGACATCCTTGGCCTGGAAGCCGTCGGGGCCGAGCTCGCGCCACCAGTCGAGAAAGCGCGGCTGCCAAGCCTCGAGGGCACGCTGCAGCCGCCGATCGTCCGAAAGGCGGACGTTGTTTGGAATCCGCTCGCTGTAGTCGATCGACATGGCGCGCCTGCTCCTTTGCTGATCCGCCGCCTGCCTCTACACCCGCCGCTTGTCGAACTCGCCGCGCTGGCCGCTGCCGTAGCGCTTCAAGGCACCGCTCTCGCCGACGGCGTTGGGCCGTTGGAAGATCCAGTTTTGCCAGGCGGAGAGCCGACCGAAGATCTTGCTCTCGATCGTCTCCGGCCCGCCGAAGCGCAGCGAGGCCTCCATGCCGGTGAGCGCGTCGGGCGAGAAGCTGGCCCGCTCCTCGAGCGCCAGACGGATCTCGTCGGCCCAGTCGATGTCGTCGGGGATGAAGGTGACGAGGCCCGCCGCGTCGGCGGCCTGGGCGTCGAGCTCGCGGCCGATCAATCCCCGCGCGGCATCGAGGCGCCCCGGCTCGCCGAGGAAGCGGCTGGCGAGGCGCGAGAGCCCGTTCGGCATGGGATAGGGTGCGAAATTCATCGTCGTGAGGCGCAGCCGCGCCGGCGGGCGGTTGTCGCCTTCGAAGCTGCCGTCGAGCATATAGCTGCGATCGGCTGCGAGCACGAGCTCGAGGAGCGTGCCGGCGAAGCAGCTCCCCGGCTCGATGAGGGCGATGAGCGAGCGCGAGCTCACGTCGAGGCGCTTGAAGCAGCGCTTGAGGAAGAGGGTGATCTCGCGCACCAGCCAATCGTCCCGATGCGCCGCGAGGGCCGCATCCATGGCCTCCACCAGCGCCCCGTCACCCTCGCTCTTGAGGACCCAGGTGCCGATCTCGGCCTCGTTGCTGCGCAGGTGGAGGATGGCGTCGTCGAGGGCGCGGGCCAAGGCGAGGGGCCAGAACTCGGCGCCGAGCGCGTGGATCTCCTCGACCGTGGCCGGCGGCGCTGCCGCGGGGCCCAGCGCCGTGATCTCGGCGAAGCGCCGCTCGCGGTCGATGGCGACGCGAAGCGTGGGGTAAGTGATGCGGTCGTCCGCGATGTGGCGCGCGAGGGGCGAGAGGGTGATGCCCTTCCCATCCGCCGGCCGCGTCGAGCGCTCGGCAAGGGCGCGGGCGCGGGCCTGGGCCGCCGCCTCGAGGCGCGAGCGGGGCACAAGCTCGTCGACGAGGCGCCAGTCGAGGGCGCGCCTGCCCTTGACGCCTTCCTCGACGGTGCAGAAGACATCGGCGCGATCGCGCCGCACCTTGCGCTTGTCGACGAGGCGGGTGAGGCCTCCTGTCCCCGGCAGCACCGCGAGGAGAGGCACTTCGGGGAGGGCGACCGAGGTATTGCCGTCATCGGCCATGATGATGTGGTCGCAGGCGAGCGCCAGCTCATAGCCGCCCCCGGCGCAGGGGCCGTTCACCGCGCAGACGAAGGCGAGCCCGCCATGGGCGCTCGAATCCTCCATGCCGTTGCGCGTCTCGTTGGTGAATTTGCAGAAATTGACCTTCTCCGCGTGGCTCGAGAGGCCGAGCATGCGGATGTTGGCGCCGGCGCAGAAGACGCGCTCCTTGGCCGAGGTCAGCAGCACGGCCCCCACCTCGGGATGCTCGAAGCGGATGCGCTGAAGCGCGTCGTGGAGCTCGATATCGACGCCGAGATCGTAGGAGTTGAGCTTGAGCTCATAGCCCGGCTTGAGGCCGCCATCCTCCCTCACGTCCATGGCAAGGATCGCAAGCCGCCCCTCGAAGCTCAGCTTCCAATGCTTGTAGCGATCCGGATGGGTCTCGAAGCTGATCATCTGCCGTCGTCAGCTTTTGGGTCGGGAGGCGATGTGAGGAATTATACTGCATACAGTATGGTATACAAGCATCATATTGCCTATTCTGCGGCTCAGGCGCGACGCCTGTCCCTGTCCCGCCATGCCGCGGGCAGGACGAGGCGGAGATCGCGGAAGCTCTGCGCCGCGCTGCGGCCCGTTGTGTCGACGACGGCATCCGCCTTGCCATAGAGCGGAGCGCGCTCGGCGAGGATGTGGCGCAAATCCTCCATCGCCTCGGCGTTCCCCGCCATGGGTCGGTAGTCACCTTGGGCGATGACGCGTTCCATATGCTCGACCGGCGAAGCCTTGATCCATACGGTGAAGCACGCTTGCAGCAGAAGCTCGAAGGTGGCGGGCTCGGAGACGAGGCTGCCGCCGGTCTCGATGACGCAGCGGTCGTGGCTCTCGAGCACCCGCTCGAGACAGCGCCGCTCGAGACGCCGATATGTCGCCTGGCCCGAGAGGGAGAAGATCTCGGAAAGGCTCATGCCGGATATCCGCTCGATCTCGACGCCCATATCGAGGAATGGCACGCCGAGATGCGCCGCGAGCTTGGCGCCGAGGGTGCTTTTGCCGGCCCCCCGCAAGCCGATCAGCGCGATACGCGAGGCCCGCGCCCCGCCCCCGAGGGCGCCGCCGAGCCTCTCGCGCAGGAGCGCATAGGCGCTTCCCAGCTCTTCGGGCGAGAGTCCCTCGAGAAGCTGCTTCGCCAGGGTGTACTCGATGGGGCGGTCCGGCCCCTCGCGGGTGAGATCGGCGAGGGGCAGGTCCATGGCCCGGGCGATCTGGCGCAAAAGGAGAATCGAGACATTGCCTTGGCCGCTCTCGAGCTGGGCGAGGTAGCGCTCCGAGACGCCGGAATCTCGTGCCAAGATTTTCCGCGTCATGCCGCGTCGGGCGCGCGCATTGCGCACGCGTGTGCCGATGAGCTTGAGATAGGCCTCGCCGCCCTCGCCATTGGCGCCGGGGCGGCGCTCCTGGGGCTTCGCCGCCACGCATGACCCCCGCTTCTGCCGCTGCCGACAAGCCTACACAAGCCGTCATCAACATGCAATATAATGCTTGTGACGAGCATGAGAACGCACTATTGTCGCAATCCGGTCCCTGGCCAGACGGCTACGATGGAGGAGCCTTGGCGAGTTTCACGATCCTGGTCGGAACCATGACCGGCACGGCGGAGATCGTCGCCGAGGAGATCCGGGATGCCCTCGCGCCCAAGGGCCATGCCATCGAGATCCAGTTGATGGACGGGCTCGATGCCGGCGTCTTCGCGCCGGGGCGAACTTACCTTATCTGCACCTCGACCTACGGCCAAGGCGACGTCCCCGACAACGCTATGGCTCTCTACGAGGATTTGCAGCGCCGCCGCCCGGACCTCTCGGAGGTGCGCTATGGCGTGCTGTCACTCGGGGATCGCACCTACGCGCAGACCTTCTGCAACGGCGGGCAGCGCTTCGACGAGATTTTGAGTGCACTCAAGGCCGAGCGGATCGGCGAGATCATGCGTCACGATGCCAGTGCCGGGACCGTGCCCGAGGAGGTCGGCGTCGCCTGGGCCGAGCGCTGGGTGGCCGAGCTTGAAGCGCGGCTGAGCGAGGCCGCATAGGCTCCACGGGCGGCGCGGGAGGTTGCAGATGGACCAGGACGCTTTCGAGAAGCTCGTCGCCCGAGTCACCGGAGCCATCGCCGGGAAGCCCCTCGACGCCGCCCTCGCGCGCATGCTCGACCGCGATTTCCCGCCGACGGGTGCCGCCTTCCAGGCGATCCAGGCGGCCTGCCACCAGGCGATCGCCGCCGGCTGGATGTGCAGCCGCGAGGCCGGCGGGATTCGCTACGGCCGCGTCGTCAAGCCGTCGCCCGCCCTCGCCGGCTTCAGCGTGGACGTCGTGCAGATGGCCGACATCAAGGGCCCCTATCATCGCCATCCCAAGGGCGAGATCGACATGATCATGCCACTCTCGCCGGGCGCGGTCTTCGACGGCCACGGCGCCGGCTGGTGCGTCTACGGGCCCGGCACGGCCCACCACCCGACGGTGAGCGGCGGTGCCGCCCTCGTTCTCTACCTTTTGCCGGAAGGAGCCATCGAGTTCACCAAGGCCTGATCGCCCAAGGCGGAGAGGCGGACCCGGAGAAGCGCCGCCACCGCCCATCGGGCCCGCGTCCAGGGAGCGCGCCCATGTCGATCTCGTCAGCAGGCCCAGAGACGCCGGGCTTCAGTCAATGCGACCGCACCAAGTCGCCGCCGGAATTGCGGATGCCGCGCCTCTACAACGCCGCCGCCGACTTCATCGATCGCAACCTTGTCGAAGGCCGCGGCGGCCGCATCGCGATTCAAGATGATGCCGGCCGTTATACCTATGCCGAGCTCGCCGAGCGGGTGAATCGCGCCGGGAACATGATGCGGGATCTCGGCCTCGGCATCGAGGACCGGGTCCTTATGCTCATGCTCGACAGCATCGCCTTTCCGGCGGTCTTTTTCGGCGCGATCAAGCTGGGAGCGGTGCCCATTCCCATAAACACGCTGCTGACCGCCGCGGATTACGACTTCATGCTGCGGGACAGCCGCGCCAAGCTCCTTATTGTCTCCGCAGCACTCTACAACAAGGTCGCCCCCATTCTCGCCGCGCAGCCGTTTCTCCGCGCGGTGATCGTCGATGGCGTCGAGGGCTATGGACGGCCGCGCCTCGACGAGCGTCTCGCCGCCGCCTCGGCCACTCTCGAGCCGGCGCCGACGGTCGCCGACGATATCTGCTTCTGGCTCTATACCTCCGGCTCGACGGGCCAGCCCAAGGCCGCGGTGCATCTCCAGAGTGACATGGCCTATGCAGCGGAGTATTACGGCGTCGCCGTGCTCGGCATCCGCGAGGACGACGTGATGTTCTCGGCGGCCAAGCTCTTCTTCGCTTACGGTCTCGGCAATGCCATGTATTTCGCCTTCCGCGTGGGTGCTGCGGCGGTCTTGATGGCCGGACGGCCCACGCCGCAAGCGGTGATCACGCGGCTTCTCCATGACCGCCCGACGATCTTCTATGGCGTGCCGACCCTCTACGCCGCCCTGCTCGCCGATCCAACCCTGCCCAAGGCCGACGCGCTGCACCTGCGCCGTTGTGTCTCGGCCGGCGAGGCGCTGCCCGAGCAGGTAGCTCGGCGCTGGAAGGCCCATACCGGGGTCGACATCCTCGACGGCATCGGCTCGACGGAGATGCTGCACATCTTCCTCTCCAACCGACCCGACGACCTCCGCTACGGCACCACAGGAAAGGCGGTGCCGGGCTACGCGCTCAGGCTTGCCGGGGAAGACGGGCAGCCGGTGACGCCCGGCGAGGTCGGTGATCTCTATGTGAGCGGGCCCACCAGCGCTCCATTCTACTGGAACAATCGCGCCCGAAGCCTCGAATCCTTCCACGGCCGCTGGACCCGGACGGGAGACAAATATCTTGTCGACGACGACGGGTATTACGTCTATCAGGGCCGCTCCGACGACATGCTCAAGGTCGGCGGCATCTATGTCTCGCCCTTCGAAGTGGAGGCGGCTCTCGTCAGCCACGAGGCAGTGCTCGAGGCAGCGGTGGTCGGCCATGCCGACGAGAACGGCCTGATCAAGCCCAAGGCCTTCGTCGTCCTGAAGGACGGGGCGACCGCCTCGCAGACGCTTGCCCAGGCGCTCAAGGAGCATGTAAAAGCCCGCCTCGCGCCCTACAAATTTCCGCGCTGGGTCGAATTCGTGGCCGAGCTGCCCAAGACGGCGACCGGCAAGATCCAGCGCTTCAAGCTACGCCAGCCTTGAGGCATCCGGAGTGACATGGCGGAGATGATGGTTGCCGGCGCGCGCCTGGAGGTGGCGCGCTATGGAGAAGCGAAGCCAGGGCGCCCGACGCTCGTCTTCCTCCACGAAGGCCTCGGCTCCGTCAGCCTGTGGCGCGACTTTCCCGCGGCCCTTGCCGCCGCGACGGGTTGCCCGGCACTGGCCTATAGCCGGCAAGGCTATGGCCGCTCCGATCCCGTGACGTTGCCCCGCCCCCTGACCTTCATGCATGACGAGGCCCGCAACGTCCTCCCGGCGCTTCTCGATGCTGCCGGCATCAACGACGCCATCCTGGTGGGCCATTCCGACGGCGCCTCCATCGCCCTCATCTATGCCGGCGAGAACGGGGCAAGGCTGCGCGGCCTGGCGCTGGAGGCGCCCCATGTCTTCGTCGAGCCCGTCTGCGTCGCGGCCATCGCCGCCGTGCGCGAGAGCTACCGCAGCGGCGAGCTGCGCGCGCGCCTGGCCCGGCACCACGGCGACAACGTGGATTGCGCCTTCTACGGCTGGGCGGACAGCTGGCTCGATCCCGGCTTCCTCAGCTGGAATCTCGAGAGCTTCCTTCCAAGCATCACCGTTCCTGTGCTCGTCGTGCAGGGCGAGGATGACGAATACGGCACGCTGGCCCAGGTCGAGCGCATCTGCGCGCGGGTTTCAGGCCCGGCCGAGCGGCTCGTCCTCACGGATTGCGGCCATGCGCCCCATCGCGACCAGCGGGACAAGGCGCTTGCCGGCATCGCGGCCTTCGTGCGCCGCCTGCTCTGACAGGGGCCTGCGCTTGGGGGTCGAGACGCCGGCCGCTCACACGTCTTCCGGCGAGACCTCGGCCTCCAGGCCGGCAACCACGCCGCTCAGCAGCCGGGACAGCTCCTGGCGGTCCTTGCGCTTGAGATTGGCAACGGCGAGATCCTCGAGCGACGAGGCCTCGTTCTCGACGGCGCGCCTCAGCAGGCGGCCGCGCGCGGTGAGGCGCACGTTGAAGGCGCGGCGGTCTTCCCGGCTCGGCACGCGCTCGATGAGGCCGTCGCGCGCCATGCGATCCAGCGTGCGTGCCATCGTCGGCTGCTCGACGCGCACGGCGCGGGCCAGCTCGGCCTGGGTGATGCCGTCGCCCTCCCACAGCCGATGCAGCACGGCGAGCTGACCCGGGGCCACGCCATGGGGCACCAGTCGATTATGCAGCGCCCGTGCGAAAAGGCGGCTGGTAAGGGTCACCAGAGTCGTGAGCGACGAGGGCCGCGCCGCCTTGGCCTTGGCGGGTGTAGGCGGCTTCGGCGGTTTGGCTGCGTGCGGAGCGGCGGTCTTTCCCTTGGCGCGGCCGACCGGCTTTCGCTTGGCCATTTTGCGCCTCCTTAATTCCAATACCCAGACAGACTATAGCAGAGGTCGATGATAAGCTCACAAACTATCCTCGACCCGACGCCTCGCCTTTTGCCGGAACAGGCCTCTTCACTCGAACGTGATGGGAGTCCGTCCGACCCGCGCACGATATTGCGGCGGATTGCATTCTATTATCCCGCGTGTCTCAACAATCGGAACCCCTGTTTCGTTTCCGCGCCCGCGGCGCGAATCGAGCCGCCCTCACATGAAGCGGGGTTCGTAGTCGCCGACCGAGTGGTAAGGCTCAGGCCAGCGCAGGCGATAGCCCTGCTTAGTCGCCATATGGTGAGTCCAGTAAGGATCGTAAAGATGGGCGCGCGCCAGGACGCAGAGGTCGGCGCGGCCGGCGGCGAGCACGCTGTTCACGTCCTCGAAGGTCGAAATATTGCCGACCGTCATGGTCGGGATGCCCGCCTCCAGCCGCACCCGATCCGAGAAGGGGGTCTGGAAGAGACGGCCATAGACCGGCTTCTGGTCCGCGACCACCTGCCCCGCCGAGACGTCCACGATGTCGCAGCCATGGGCCTTGAGCGCGCGGCCGAGCCGCACCGCGTCCTCGCCGTCGAAGCCTCCGGGCGCCCAGTCGGTCGCCGAGATGCGGACCGAGATCGGCTTGTGCGCGGGCCAGACGCCGCGCACCGCATCGAAGACCTCGAGAGGGAAGCGCATGCGGTTCTCGAGGCTGCCCCCATACTCGTCCTGGCGCCGGTTGGTGAGGGGCGAAAGGAAGGTGGAGAGGAGATAGCCATGGGCGAAATGGAGCTCGAGCAGGTCGAAGCCGGCCTCCTCGGCCATTTCCGCGGCGCGGGCGAAGTCCGCCCGGACCTGGTCCATGTCGGCGCGGGTCATGGCCCGGGGAACCTGGCTATGGGCGAAATAGGGAAGGGGCGACGGGGCGATGATCGGCCAATTGCCGCGCTCGAGGGGCTCGTCATAGCCTTCCCAGCCGAGCCTGGTCGAGCCCTTGCGCCCGGCATGGGCGAGCTGCATCCCGATCCTCGCGTCGGTATAGCGATGCACGAATTGGACGACGCGGCGCCACGCGGCGACATGGTCGGGCTTGTACATGCCGGCGCAGCCCGGTGTGATGCGGCCCTCGCGGCTCACATCGGTCATCTCGGTGATGACGAGGCCGGCACCGCCCAGGGCCCGGCTGCCGAGATGGACGAGATGCCAGTCGTTGATGGTCCCGTCCTCGGCGGAATACTGGCACATCGGCGAGACGACGACGCGGTTCGTCAGCACCAAGTCGCGCAGGCGAAAGGGCGTGAACATGGGCGGCGGGGTTTCCACCGATGCGTTCACCCCCGATTGGTTGGCGGCCTGCTCCGCGTACCATCCGTCAATTTTTGCAACGAAAGCGGGATCGCGCAGCTTGAGGTTCTCATGGCTGATGCGTAGCGAGCGGGTGAGCAGGCTGAAGGCGAATTGGAGCGGCTCCAGCTTGTCGTAATAGCGCTCGCTCTCCTCGAACCAGCGCTGGCTGACGAGGGAGGCGCGCTGCACGCTCTCGACCTCCGGCCGGTGCTTCGCCTCATAGGCCGCGAGGGCTGGCTCCACCCGTCCGTCGTGCGCGACCAGGGCGTCGCGCAGCGCGATCGCGTCCTCCATGGCGAGCTTGGTGCCCGAGCCGATCGAGAAATGGGCGGTATGGGCCGCATCGCCGATGAGGACGACGTTGTCGAAATGCCAATGGGCGTTGCGGATGGTCGGGAAGCTGCGCCAGATCGAGCGATTCTTGAGGAGCGGATGGCCCTGAAGCTCCGCGGCGAAAAGGGCTTCGCAATAGGCGACGGCGGCATCCTCGTCCTCGGGATCGAGGCCGGCGCGCCGGAAGGTGTCCGCCGTGCATTCGACGATGAAGGTCGCCCGCCCCGCCTCGTATTGATAGGCGTGCACCCGCCACAACCCGTGCGCGTTCTCCTTGAAGAGGAAGGTGAAAGCGGGGAAGCGATAGCTGGTGCCGAGCCAGATGAAGCGGTTCGGGCCGAGGGCGATCTCCGGGGCGAAGCGCTCGGCGTGCTTGCGGCGGATCGTGCTGTTCACCCCGTCCGCGGCGACGATGAGGTCGCAACCGCCAAAGGGGGCCAAATCGTCGAACTCCCGCCGGAAGGCGAGAGTCACGCCGAGGGCGCGGGCGCGCTCCTGCAGGATCGTGAGCAGCGTCTGGCGCGCGCAGCCGCAGAAGCCGTGGCCCGTCGAGCGCCAGACCGTGCCTTTGATATGCACGTCGATATCGTCCCAATGGGCGAAATGGCGACGGATCTCGGCATAGCTCTCGGCGTCCGCCTCGCCCAGGTTCGCAAGCGTCGCATCCGAGAAAACGACGCCGAAGCCGAAGGTGTCGTCGGGACGGTTGCGCTCATAGACGGTGATCTCCGCCTGGGGCCACGCTTTCTTCATGAGGATGGCGAAGTAGAGCCCGCCGGGCCCGCCGCCCAAGCACGCGATCCTCATCGGCGCATCCCCTCCTCGCGGCGACAGGTGCTCATCCGGCCCCCGCGCGGGAGGAATCTTGGGCGTGCTCGAGCTCGCGCTGGCGCAGCTTGAAGCGTTGCACCTTGCCCGTCTCGGTGCGCGGGAGCTGCTCGACGAACTCGATGCGGCGCGGATACTTGTAGGGGGCGATCTCGCCCTTCACGAAATCCTGCAGCACCTTCACGGTGGCGGGGTTCGCGTCCTCGGCGCGGCGCAGCACGACATAGGCCTTGGCGATGAAGCCGCGCTCCGGATCGGGCGAGGCGACGACGGCGCATTCCCGCACCTTGGGGTGGTCGAGCAGCACCGCCTCCACCTCGGGACCGGAGATGTTGTAGCCCGCCGAGATGATCATGTCGTCGGCGCGCGCCTGGTAGTGGAAATAGCCGTCCTCGTCCTGGACATAGATGTCGCCGGGAAGGTTCCAGCCGTTCTGCACATATGCGCGCTGCCGCTCGAGATTGTCGAGGTAGCGGCAGCCGGTCGGTCCGCGCACGGCGAGATTGCCCAAGGTGCCGGGCGGCACGGGGTTGCCGGCATCATCGACGACGCGGGCCTCGTAGCCGGGGATCGCCTTGCCCGTGGCGCCCGGGCGGATGCCCTCCTCCGAGGCCGAGACGAAGATATGCAGCATCTCCGTCGAGCCGAGGCCGTCAATGATGCGGATGCCGGTGGCCTCGCGCCAAGCCTCGAAAGTGGGAAGCGGCAGGGTCTCGCCGGCCGAGACGCATTTCCTCAGGCTCGCGATGTCGTGCTTGGAGACGAGCTCGGTCATCGCGCGATAGCCCGTGGGTGCGGTGTAGAGGGCGGTCACGCGATAACGTGCGATCGTCTCGAGCAGGCTGTCGGGCGTGAACTTCTCGAGCAGCACCGTCGAGGCGCCGAGGCTCAGGGGGAAGCAGAGCATGGCGCCGAGGCCGAAGGTGAAGGCGAGGGGCGGCGAGCCCGTATAGATGTCGTCGGGAGCGCCTTTGAAGGTATAGCGGGGAAAACAATCGCACATCGCCATGACGTCGCGATGGAAATGCATGGTCCCCTTGGGCTGGCCGGTGGTGCCGGAGGTGAAGGCGATAAGCGCGAGATCGTCCGCCGCGGTGTCGATGATGGCGAAGCCCGGCCTGGTCGCGGCCATGCGCCGGTCGAGATCGGCGTCGCCGCGCACGGAATCCCCGGTACCGCTGAAATAGGCGATGCGCTCGAGGCCGGCGCTGCGCTTTTTCGCCGCCTCCATCTCCTCGGCGAGGGCGATGTCGCAGAGAGCGAGGCGGATGCGCGCCTTCTCGATGATGAAGGCGAGCTCGCGCGCACGCAAAAGCGGCATGGTGGCAACGCAGATGCCGCCAGCCTTGAGCACGCCGAACCAGGCGGCCGCCATCATCGGGTTGTTGGGTCCGCGCAGCAGCACCCGGTTGCCGGGAACGAGGCCGAGCTCTTCAGTCAGGACGCGGGCGACGCGGTCGGAGCGGTCCTTGAGCGCCGCATAGCTCCACACCTTGTCCTCGAAATAGATGGCGGGACGATCGCCGCGGCCTTCCGCTACGTGCCGGTCGAGGAGGAGCCGCGCTGCGTTGATGCGGGCGGGATAGGCGCGCAGCTCGGGCAGGGTCCCGTAATCCATGCGCGGCCAGAGGTCCTGCGGCGGCAAGTTGTCGCGCGCAAAGCCGTCGGCCTGGGCGCTCGGACCGCCGCCGGGAAGAAAAGGTGTCTCAGACATGGGAAGCCTCCTTCGTCGCCGCGAGAGTCTGGGCGGCGATCACCAGCTTCTGGATCTCGCTGGTGCCTTCATAGATGCGGAGGGCGCGGATCTCGCGATAGAGCCGCTCGACGGGGACACCCGTGACCACGCCCAGGCCGCCGAAAATCTGCACCGCTGCATCGATCACCTCCTGCGCCGCCTCGGTCGCATAGAGCTTGGCCATCGACGCCTCGCGGCTCACCCGCTGCCCAAGCCTGTCCTTCACCCAAGCCGCGCGGTAGACGAGGAGGGCCGCCGCATCGACCTTGAGGGCCATCTCGGCGAGCTTCTCCTGGATGAGCTGGTGCTCGGCGAGGGGCTTGCCCATGCTCGCGCGCGTCTGTGCCCGCCCGAGCGCCTCGTCGAGGGCGCGGCGGGCGAAGCCGAGGGCGGCGGCTCCCACCGTGGCGCGGAAGATGTCGAGGGTCGCCATTGCCACCTTGAAGCCCTCGCCCGGGCCGCCGAGCATATGGCCGGCGGGAACACGGCAGCCTGTGAAGTCGAGGGTGCCGAGAGGGTGGGGCGCCATCACCGGAATGCGCTCGGCGATGCGCAGCCCGGGTGTGCGGGCATCGACGACGAAGGCGGAGAGGCCCTTCGCCCCCGGCGCCTCGCCGGTGCGCGCGAAGACGACGTAGTGGTCGGCGATCCCGGCATTCGAGATCCAGGTCTTGCGGCCGTCGATGACGTAATCGCCGCCCTCGCGCCGCGCCCCGCATTTGAGAGCCGCGACATCCGAGCCGCTCTCCGGCTCCGACAGCGCAAAGGCGGCGATCTGCTTTCCCGCGGCCACTCCCGGCAGGTATTCCGCTTGGAGCGCAGGTGCCCCGAAGAGGGAGATGGAGGCGCTGCCGAGCCCCTGCATGGCGAAAGCGAAATCCGCCAGCCCGGAACGATAGGCGAGGCTCTCGCGCAGCAGGCAGAGGCTGCGCACGTCGAGGGTCTCGCCGACGCCGCCATGGGTCGCGGGCACGCAATGGCGCAGCCAGCCGGCGGTGCCGAGGCGCTCGACAAAGCGGCGCGCCAGCGCGTCCACGTCGTGCTCGTCATGCTCGTAGGGCGCAATCTCGGCGGCGGCCCAGGGATCGAGCCGCGCCTTGAGGCGGCGATGCGCCTCGTCGAAAAAGGGCCAGGCAAGGAAGCTCGCATCCGCCATCGCGCTAATTCCCCTCGAAGACGGGCTTCTCCTTCTTCACGAAGGCCTCGTAGGCGCGCCGGAAATCCTGCGTCTGCATGCAGATGGCCTGGGCCTCCGCCTCCTGCTCGATGGCCGCCGCGAGGCCCATGTCCCATTCCTGGTCGAGCATGCGCTTGGTCATCGCGTGGGCGAAGGTGGGGCCCTCGGCGAGGCTCAGCGCGAGGCTCCGGGCCTCGCTGCTCAGCGTCTCGGGGGGCACGAGGCGATTGTAGAAGCCCCACGCCAAGGCCTCCTCCGCCGTCATGGCGCGGCCGGTGAAGAGCAGCTCGGCGGCCCGGCCGTGGCCGATGAGCCGCGGCAGGAAGGCGCAGGCGCCCATGTCGCAGCCGGCGAGGCCAACGCGGCTGAAGAGGAAGGCGACCTTGCTGCGCGTGGTGCCGAGGCGCAGATCGCTTGCCATCGCGATGCAGGCGCCGGCCCCCGCGCAGATCCCGTCGACCGCCGCGATCACCGTCTGGGGGCAGCCGCGGATCGCCTTGACGAGATCCCCCGTCATGCGCGTGAAGCGGAGCAGGCCGGGCATGTCCATGCCCACGAGCGGCCCGATGATGTCGCGCACATCGCCGCCCGAGCAGAAATTGCCGCCCGCACCCGTGATCACCACCGCCTTGATCGCCTCCACCAGCGCGAGATGGCGGAAGAAATCGCGTAGCTCGGCATAGCTCTCGAAGGTCAGGGGGTTTTTGCGCTCGGGCCGGTCGAGCGTCACCGTGGCGAGCTTGCCATCGACGGCAAGGCTGAAGTGACGGGCCTGCCACAATGCGGTCGTCTCGCGTGCGGGGTTGTCGTTGCTCGTCGTGCTCATCGTCGCGTCCCTTGCTTGCCGCCTGCGTCATTCCTCCGCATGCTCGACGGAGCGCTTGAGCTTCGCGAGAAGCGCGTAGAGCCCCGCCATCTCTCCTCGACTCAGCTCCACCATCATCTCGGCGATCCAGCCCTCGTGGACGGCAGCCATGGCGTCGAAGCCCGCTTTGCCGGCCGCGGTCAGGCGCACCACTTGGACGCGCCGATCGTCGGGTGCCGGGGCGCGCTCGACGAGGCCCTCGGCGAGCAGACGGTCGATGAGCCCGGTGACGTTTCCGTTCGACACCATGAGCCGCCGCGACAGCTCACCCATGGTGAGCCCTTGCGGGGCGCGGTCGAGCTGGGCGAGAAGGTCGAAGCGCGGCAGGGTGAGCGAAAAGCGGTCGCGCAGCTGCTGGCGGACCCGGCGCTCGATGAGATTGGCGCAGGTCAGGAGCCGCAGCCAGATCCGCAGCTCGAGCCGATCCTCGCTGCGCACCGCCGTCTCGAAATCGGGACGCCGCTCCGGCGAGGTTGCCGTCACCGCGCTCACCGCATCACCTCGCCGCCGTCCACGGCGATGCATTGGCCGTTGACCGCCGCCGCCTCCGGCAGGCAGAGCCAGGCCACGGCGCTCGCCACCTCCCGGGGCTCGACGAGCCGGCCCTGAGGGTTCGCCTTGACGAGCTCGCTCCGCGCCGCTGCGGCGCTCATGCCCGTCGTCTCGACAATGGCCGCGATCGAGCGTGCGACGAGATCGGTCTCCGTGAAGCCAGGGCAGACGGCATTCACGGTGATGCCCTTGCGCGCGAGCTCGAGGGCCAGGGCCCGGGTGAGGCCGACGAGGCCGTGCTTCGCCGCGCAATAGGCGCTGACATAGCGATAGCCGATGAGACCGGCGGTCGAGGCGATGTTGACGATGCGGCCCCATCCGGCTTCCAGCATCGCCGGCAGCGCCGCCTGGATGCAGAGATAGGCGCCGGTCAGATTACTCCCCAACATATCGTCCCACATGGCTCTGTCGGTGCGTAGGAAGGCCGCGCTGGTCGCCCCACCGGCATTGTTGACGAGGATGAGGGGTGCTTCTCGCCGCTCGCGCATGGTGGCAAAGGCGCGGGTGACGGCGCTTGCATCGCGCAGATCGGCGAGGACCCACCCGACGGGCCGCCGATATTCGGCTTCCAGCGCCTCGGCCTGGGCCTCGATCGGCGCCTGCGAGCGTCCGAGCAGCGTCAGATCGGCACCGAGGGCGGCAAGCCGCGCGGCGACGGCCGCGCCGATTCCCCGCCCGCCGCCTGTCACCAGCGCGTGACGACCGGCGAGCGGCCGGTCCGCAATGGCTGCTTCGGCGCCGCTGCTTGATGCCTTCGTCGTGGCGCGCTCTCCTCTGATATCAGATCGACCGGACGGTTGCACGCTCTTGCTGCGCGATTATTTTAAATATAAAATAATTGGCCAATCCCAGCAATATCTTTATCCTTCGCTCGCGCACCGGGTGGCTCAACGCGCGAGTATTGCGGAGGGGACACAGCGATGACGATGAGGATGCTCCAGCCGCCGGGTTGGCCGCGGCCGAAGGGCTACAGCAACGGTGTCGTCGCCGAGGGCAGGCTGATCTTCGTCGCCGGCATGGTCGGCTGGAAAGACGGCGGCCGCTTCGAAAGCGATTCCTTCGTCGAGCAGGTTCGCCAGGCGCTCAAGAACATTCTCGCGGTCCTGGCGGAGGCCGGCGGCGAGGCCAGGCACATCGCGCGCCTGACCTGGTACGTCACCGACAAGCAGGAATATCTCGCCAATCTCTCGGCCGTGGGGGCCGCCTATCGCGAGGTCATCGGCAATCATTTCCCCGCCATGGCCCTCGTCGAGGTCGGAGCCCTCGTCGAGGACCGCGCCAAGGTCGAGATCGAGGCGACGGCCGTCGTGCCGTAGCGCCCGCGGCGCGCCGCCGCGTGGCGGCGGCGCAATGGAATACGCGTGTGCTCTGCCCGCGAAGCCCCGAGGGCAACATCTCAGCTCCTCCCCATGCGGCAATTCCGGACTTGCTGCGAGGAGGCTAGGGCGCGAGGGAGGGACGGTCTTGAAGGCTTGTGCGCGATCGGCGATTTGGGTGACGCGTCGGCTAAACGAGGGCCGCGGCCCAGCGCGCCGGGGTCAGACCATAGGCGCGTTTGAATTGCCGTGACATGTGGCTCTGGTCCGCGAAGCCGGCCGTGACCGCGGCTTCGGCGAGCGAGGTGCCGCTTGACACCAGGCGGCGGACACGATCCAGTCGCCGCAAGGTCCGGAAGCGGCTGGGGCTCGTCCCGAAGGTGGCGCGAAATTGCCGCGCGAGCGTCCAGCGATCGAGACCGGCTAGGTCCTCGAGCTCGGCTAGGGGATGCCGCTCGGCGGGCGAGGCGATGATGAGATCCCGCACGCGCATCAAGCCCTCGAGGGCAAGCGGGCCCGATTTGCGCCGGGTGCCGGGCGCTGCAGCCATGAGCAGATTCGCGACGGCAACCACGAGCTCGACCCGCGCGACCTCGTCGATCTCCATTTGCATATCCCAGATCGCGGCGACGCAGTCATTCGGCAGGCGCGCGGCCTCCACCACGGGCTGAGCGACGAAGGGCAGCGCGCCGGCGCCGAGGGCTGCCTGGATGAGCGCAGGGTCGATATAGACGATACGGTAGCCGAAGCCGTCCTCGGTTCCGGCGCCGCCGTCATGGCGCTCGTCCGGATGCAGGACGTGACACTGGCCCGGCAGGCAGTGCCAGCGCTCGCCGCGGAAATGGAAGCTCTGCACGCCCGCAACCGTGATGCCGATCGCATAGGTGTCGTGGCGATGGGGAGCGAAGGCCTGGCCGTGGAGATGCGCCTCCAGTCGCTCGATCCCCGCGGCACCGGGGCCGATCCGCAAGCGGTCACGGCGGCTGCTGCCCCCATTCCGACCTCGTGTCCGATCGCCCATCTGCCGCTACTCCGCGCCGTTCGTCATGATTTCCGCCGGGATTCCCGGATAGCAATCGCTCGAATGAAGCGGAATCTGACATTTCATTTAACAAAAATCATAGTTTTGCCCAATTTCGGGCCTAGCGGGGTCATATTCCGTACCTAGGTTCATAGGCGGTAAAGACCTCCCCTCTTTGCCAGAGGCTGCCCCCTCAGCCTCCGGTCCAAGTCGCAAGGCTTGGAACCCCCTAGCAGCCAGCGAGTCTCCCCTCGCTGGCTGCTTTTTTGTGCTCATCGCCGTTCTGCAGCGTCGCGGCGCCCAGCGGAATTGCTGTGACGCCGTGCCCGCTTGCCGCTATTGAGATGGCCATGTCATGAGATGGCCATGTCACTGTTCGAAGGATCGGGGCTGAGCTGCGTGCGCGGCGAGCGCATGGTCTTCGCCGGGGTGAGCTTCGCCGTCGCGGCCGGCGAGGCCCTGCTCATGACCGGGCCCAATGGCAGCGGCAAATCGAGCCTGCTGCGACTCGCCGCCGGGCTGCTGCGCCCGGCCGAGGGACGGATTCTCTGGGCAGGGCGGCCAATCAGCGACGATCCCGAAGCCCATCGCGCGCGGCTTTGCTATGTCGGCCATCAGGATCCCGTAAAGCCGGTCTTGAGCGTGCGCGAGAACCTCGCCTTCTGGTCCCGGCTCCGCGGCCGCCACGCCCGTGTCGACGAGGCGCTCGAGCGTTTTGGCCTCGCGGCGCTCGCCGTCATCCCCGGGCGCTTCCTTTCGGCGGGACAGCGACGGCGGCTCAACCTGGCAAGGCTCCTGGTTGCTCCAGCCCAGCTTTGGCTCCTCGACGAGCCGACTGTCGGCCTCGACGCCGAGGCCCTCAAGGCATTGGAGGCTGCGCTCGCCACCCAGCGCGCCCAAGGCGGTGTCGTGATGCTGGCTACACATACGCCGCTCGACATACCCGGCGCCCGCACCCTGGACCTGTCGGGCGCGGTCCTCGCCGAAGCCCTCGCGGTCGTCTCGTGAGCGCCCTCGTCGCCGTGCTCGGCCGCGATCTCCACCTCGCCTTGCGTCAGGGTGCCGACACCCTCGTCGTTGTGCTCTTCTTCGTCCTCACGGTGGCGCTGTTCCCCTTCGGCGTCGGGCCCGAGCCCGAGCTTCTGGCCCGTATCGCCGCGGGCATCATCTGGGTGACGGCGCTGCTGGCTTCTCTATTGTCGCTAGAACGTCTGTTCCAAAATGATTACGAGGATGGGGCCCTGGACCTCCTCGTGCTCTCGCCCCAACCCCTCGAGATCCTCGTGCTGGCGAAGTGCCTGGCCCATTGGCTCACCACGGGCGTGCCGCTGATGATCGCAGCGCCCCTGCTGGCGCTTTTCCTGCAGCTCCCCGTGAGCGGCTTCGGCGGGCTACTGCTCGCCATGCTGCTGGGCACGCCCACCCTCACCCTGGTGGGCGCGATCGGCGCTGCTCTGGTGCTGGGCGCCCGCCGGGGCGGCGTCCTGATCTCGCTCCTGATCCTTCCGCTCTACATTCCCGTGCTGATCTTCGGCGTCGCCGCCGTGGAGGGAGCGGTTGCCGGGGGTGCGATACGCCCCTATGTGATGGTCCTGGGCGGCCTCCTCCTTGGCGCGCTGGTGCTTTGCCCCTGGGCGAGCGCCGCCGCCCTGCGCCAGGCCGTGGAGTAGCGTCGCGCGTGCGACGGAAGGTCGCTGGTCAAGGGCGGTGCGAAGGGGTAGAACCCTCCCCGAACGTCACGGCGAAAGTCCCGAGCGGGTATGCATCGTTTCGCCAACCCCAATCGCTTCCTGAAGCTCGCCGCGTCGCTGCTGCCTTGGTGCGCGACGGGGGCGGGGCTTCTGCTCGCGGCTGGGCTCTATCTTGCCCTCTTCGCCTCGCCTCCCGATTACCAGCAGGGCGAAGCGGTGCGCATCATGTATGTCCACGTGCCGGCGGCGTGGATGGCGCTCCTCGTCTATACCGTCATGGCCGTGGCCAGCGGCATGGCGCTGGTCTGGCGCCATCCTCTGGCGGACATCATCGCCCAGGCGGCTTCGCCCATCGGCGCCACTTTCACCTTTCTCGCCCTGGCGACGGGGTCTCTCTGGGGCAAGCCCATGTGGGGAGCCTGGTGGGTGTGGGACGCCCGCCTGACCTCCGTCCTCGTCCTCTTCTTCCTCTATCTCGGGCATATCGCCCTCTCGCGCGCCTTCGACGATCCCACGCGCGGCGCCAAAGCTGCGTCGGTGCTGGCGCTGGTCGGCTTCGTCAACATCCCGATCATCCATTTCTCGGTGGTGTGGTGGAACACCCTTCACCAGCCGGCCAGCGTCTTCCGTCTTGGCGGGCCGACCATCGCCCCAGCCATGCTGTGGCCCCTCCTCGTCATGGCGCTCGGCTTTGCCTTCTTTTTCGCGACCGTGCTCCTGCTCCGCATACGCAGTGAGATCGCCGCGCGCAAGCTGCGCGTTCTGCGGCTGGGGCTGGTAAGCGCCACTCCCGCAGAAGGCCGGCTCGCGCCCAGCGCGTGAGCCAGAAGGACGGGCCGGCTGCCGTGGACAGCATCGTGGCATTTCTCGAGATGGGTGGGCGCGCGCAATTCGTCTGGCCCGCCTATGGCTTGACCGCAGCGGTGCTGGTCGGGCTTCTCGTCGTCTCGCTGCGGGCGATGCGCGCCCATGAGCGCGAGCTCGACCGCTTCGAGGCACGCCGCCCCCGCCGGGAGCGGCGCTCATGAAGCCGAAGCGCCGGCGCCTCTATTTCATCGTCTCCGGTCTCGTCGTCCTCGGTATTGCCGTGGCCCTCGTGCTCAATGCCTTTCAGAGCAGTATCATGTTCTTCATGAGCCCGAGCGAGCTCGCGGCGAGAGCCCCTTCGTCGGGCCAGACAATCCGCCTCGGCGGCCTCGTCGAGCAAGGCAGCGTGGAGCGGGCCGGCATGACCGTCCATTTCAAGGTGACTGATCTCAAGCGCGACATCGCCGTCGTCTATACCGGCATTCTCCCCGACCTCTTCCGCGAGGGCCAAGGCGTGGTCTGCGAAGGGAAACTGAATGCCGACGGCTCCTTCACCGCCGCCACGGTGCTGGCGAAGCACGACGAGAAATACATGCCGCCCGAGGTCGCCGCCGCACTCAAGAAATCGGGCCACTGGCAGGAGGGCAGCAGCACGCCATGATCGCCGAGACCGGCCATTTCGCCCTTGTCCTCGCCCTCTTCGTCGCCCTGGCGCAGGCGATCTTGCCGCTCATCGGCGCGGCACGACGCAACGCGCCGCTGATCGCCATCGCCCGGCCGGCGGCACAGCTGCAATTCGCGCTCGTCGCCATCGCCTTCCTCGCCTTGGTCTACGCCTTCGTGACCTCGGACTTCTCGGTCTACGACGCGTGGATCAACTCGAACTCGCGGATGCCGCTCCTCTACAAGATCGCCGGCGTATGGGGAAATCACGAGGGCTCGATGCTGCTCTGGGTGCTGATCCTCACGCTATTCGGCGCCGCCGTCGCGACCTTCGGCAACAATTTGCCACCAGGCCTGCAGGCGCGGACCCTCGCCGTGCAGGCGATGATCGGCGCCGGCTTCTTCGTCTTCATCCTCCTCACCTCCGATCCCTTCGTCCGCGTCCTGCCGCCGCCCCCGGATGGGCAAGGGCTCAATCCACTCCTCCAGGATCCCGGGCTCGCCTCTCATCCGCCCTTCCTCTATCTCGGCTATGTCGGCTTCTCGACGACGTTCTCCTTCGCCGTTGCGGCGCTGATCGAGGGACGCGTGGACGCTGCCTGGGCACGCTGGGTGCGGCCTTGGACCCTGGCGGCGTGGTGCGCGCTCACCCTCGGCATCGCCATGGGAAGCTGGTGGTCCTACTACACCCTCGGCTGGGGCGGGTTCTGGTTCTGGGATCCGGTGGAGAACGCCTCCTTCATGCCCTGGCTCGCCGGCACGGCGCTGCTTCATTCGGCGATCGTCGTCGAGAAGCGTGATACGCTCAAGAGCTGGACGATCCTGCTCGCCATCATCGCCTTCTCCTTGAGCCTGATCGGCACCTTCCTCGTGCGCTCAGGCGTGCTCACCTCCGTCCATGCCTTCGCGAACAATCCCAGCCGCGGCGCCTTCATCCTCGGCCTGCTTGTCGTCGCCATCGGCGGCTCGCTCACCCTTTATGCGATACGCGCGCCGAAATTGGCGAGCGGCGGCGTCTTCGCGCCAGTCAGCCGCGAAGGCGCCCTCGTCCTCAACAACCTCCTGCTTTCGAGCGCCGCTGCCACCGTCTTCGTCGGCACGCTCTATCCGCTTTTCCTCGATACCATCGGCGGCCCAAAGATCTCGGTCGGCCCGCCCTTCTTCAACCTGACCTTCGGGCCGCTGATGATCCCGCTCCTGATCGTCGTGGTCGTGGGGCCGTTCCTCGCCTGGAAGCGCGCGGACCTCCTGGGCGCCTTGCAGCGCTTGTGGACAGCCGCCGCCATCGCCTTGGCCGTCGGGCTTGTCGCCTGGTATCTGCATTCGGGTGGCCCGCTCCTCGCCGCTTTCGGCATGATGCTTGCGGCCTGGCTCTTCGTCGGTGCCTTGGCGGAGCTCGCCGACCGCCTCAAGCTGTTTCGCGCCGACCTGCGTGAGAGCTGGCAGCGCGCCCGGCGCCTGCCTCGCGCCAGCTATGGAATGACGCTTGCCCATGCCGGGCTCGGCATCGTGCTTGCCGGCATCGTCGGCACCACGGCGTGGCGGATCGAGCGCATCCAGATCATGCATCCTGGCGAGAGCCTGGCGCTCGCGGGGTACACGCTGCGTCTCGACGATGTGGCGCCTCTCGACGGCCCCAATTACCGCGCAGAGCGTGCGACGATCACGGTGATGCGCGGCGACCTTCTCGTCGCAACGATGCGCCCCGAGAAGCGTCATTTCCCCGTGGCCGGCAGCGACACGACCGAGACGGCGATCCACACCTTCGGCGCCGCCGATCTCTACGCGGTGCTTGGCGACGGCAGCGCCAAGGACGGCTGGACCATCCGGCTCTACTACAATCCTTTGGCGCCCCTGATCTGGCTCGGTGCGGTGGTGATGGCAGCGGGCGGCATCGTCTCCCTCTCGGATCGCCGTTATCGCGTGGGCGCGCCCGCACGCCGAGGCACCGCCGCGAATGGCGTCGCCGCGCGCATTTGACCCGATGCCCGTCGCAAAACGGCTCATCTTCCTGCTTCCGGCGCTGCTCTTCCTGGCGCTCGCGGCAGCGTTCTACTTGCGCATCGGCCATGATCCGTCGGTTGTTCCGTCCGCTTTGATCGACAAGCCGGCGCCGAGCTTCAGCCTGCCGCCGCTCCTCGGGGGGAAGCCGGGCCTCGCCAGCGATGATCTCAAGGGTCACGTCGTCCTGGTCAACGTCTTCGCCTCGTGGTGCGTCCCCTGCCGCGCCGAGCATCCCCTGCTCGCGCGGCTGGCCGAGGCCGGCGTCACGCTCTACGGCATCGACTACAAGGACAAGCCGGAGGAGGCCCGCCGCTGGCTCGCCGAGCTCGGTGATCCCTATGCGCGCATCGGCGCGGATGCGGACGGGCAAGTTGCGATCAATTGGGGCGTCTATGGCGTGCCCGAGACTTTTGTCGTTGATCGCAACGGCATCATTCGCTTCAAGCAGGTGGGACCGTTCTCGGACGAAATCGTCAACGATACGATCCTGCCGATGGTGCGGAAGCTGTCGCAATGAGGCGCGCGGCGCCATTCGCCGCGGCAATGGCCCTGTGGGCGCTGCTCGCGAGCCCGGCGCTGGCGGTGCGGCCCGACGAGATGCTCGCCGATCCGCATCTCGAGGCCCGCGCGCGCGCGATCAGCCAGGAACTGCGCTGTCTTGTCTGCCAGAACGAGTCCATCGACGAATCGAACGCCGATCTTGCCCATGACCTGCGCGTTCTCGTGCGCGAGCGGCTCAAGGCCGGCGACAGCGACGCGCAAGTCGTCCAGTATATCGTGGCGCGCTACGGCCAATTCGTTCTGCTCAAGCCGCCATTCGAGCCGGCCACCTATGCTCTGTGGCTCGCGCCTGGCCTCATCCTGGTTGCGGGCCTGCTCGGCCTCCTCTTTCATTTTCGCGCTCGCCGGGCGCGGCCGGCGGGAGCCGCGCCGTTGAGCGCCGACGAGAAAGCGCGACTCGCGGCGCTGCTCGACGAGAAGGATGCCCGGCGATGATCTGGCTGGTCCTTGTCCTGCTTACCATCGTCAGTGTCTGGGTTCTGCTGCGTCCGCTGCTGCGGCGCTCCCAGGCGGCGCCCGAGCCCCACGCCTTCGACGTCGCCATCTATCGCGACCAGCTCGCCGAGCTCGGTCGCGAGGTCGTGGCGGGGGTGATCGCGCCGGGGGAGGCGCGGGAGGCCGAGCGCGAGATCTCGCGCCGGCTGCTCGCCGCAGCGACGCAGCGCGAGGGAGCAAAAGCTACGCCGGAGGAGACAGGGCGCGCTGCGCGACGCTGGGCCGCCTTCGCAATCGCGGCGCTCCTTCCTCTCGCGGCGTTTGCCTTCTATCTCGTCGTCGGCGCGCCCGGAGTCCCAGATTTTCCGCTCGCTCGGCGCGATGCCACGATGCGGGCGATGGGCATGCCCGATCTGAATACCGCCATCGCAAGGCTCGAGGCGCGGCTTCGCGCGCATCCCGATGACCTCGAAGCCTGGCTCCTGATGGCGCGCACCGATGGCGCGCTCGGGCGCTATGAAGCCGCAGCCTCCGCCTATGGCAAGGCCGTCGCCCTCTCGTCGCGGCGCCCCGACATCGTCGATGCCTATGCCGAGGCCCTCGTCATGCAGGGCGGCGGAATCGTCACGGAAGATGCGCGCCGGCTTTTCGCCGAAGTCCATGCGAAGCTTCCCCAGGATCCACGGGCGCGTTTCTATATCGGGCTTGCCAAGGCGCAATCCGGCGATGGTGCCGGCGCCATCCGGGACTGGCTCGCCCTCGAAGCCGAGGCGCTGGCGGACGCTCCGTGGCTGACGGCGCTGCGACGGCAGATCGACGAGACCGCCGCGGAGTTCAAGCTCGATCCCCATAAGCTAGCGCCCTCCCAGGCGCCGGCGCCCCAATCTCCGTCACCCGCAACCGCCGCGCCGCGCGACTGACGGGAACCCTTGCCATGCGATGGCCGTTTGTGGTCGCGTTTCGTTCTTTGGCCGTGGCCGCGTCAATGCGTAGCGTCCAAGAGGCTTGCGCGTGACCGCCGAAAAATGGCACTCCTGAGAGAAAGCGATCCGTCCTGCCACCGACAGACGGACGGGGAGGGGCAACAGAATTTGCTTCTGCGAGAGATAGGCGCGCGTCTTGGTCGCCCGCATGCTCTGCCGCGGGCGCGGGATGATTGGTCGGGGCGGTGCGGCGGAAGCATTGGGGATCGATAGCGTTTCGCTTATGGACGTCAGGCAGCTTCTCATCGATTACGGCCCCGCCGTCATCTTCATCTGGACCTTTTTCGAAGGCGAAACGGTGCTGCTGGCGGCCGGCTTTCTGGCGCAACAAGGCTATATGTCTCTTGATCTCTCGATCCTCGCGGCCTTTCTCGGCAGCATGGCGGGCGATCAGCTCTATTTTCAGATCGGGCGCAAATATGGCCGCGCCATTTTGGATTGGCGGCCGCGCTGGCGCGATGTCGCGGAGCGCGCATTGCGGCTATTGGTGCGCTATCAGAATCTCTTCATCCTCAGCTTCCGGTTCATCTACATGGTGCGCAACGTCGCGTCCTTCGCCATCGGCATGGCCGGCGTGTCATTCAAGCGCTTTACAATTCTCAACGCAGTCGCCGCGGCGATCTGGGCGCTGAGCTTCGGTTTCGGCGGCTATGTCTGCGGGAAAACACTTGACGCCTTCGTCGGCAAGCTGCACGAGGTCGAGCTCGTTGCGCTCGGCCTCGTCGTTCTCGCGGCATTCGCGACGTGGCGGCGTCGCCGTGCGCGGCGCCGTCAGGCGCCGCAACAGGCTTCGGGGGTGCTTTCCGAGGCGAGCGGTGGCGAATAAATCTCTCTGGCTCCTGTCGGCACACGGATTCCAATCCGGACTGAGCAGGAGCTCCGTCGCAGCCTATATTTATGGTGCGGCCCCCGCAGGATTGGTCCGTCTCCGCGGCCGGCGCATCGCAGGATTTGGAGGCAAGAATGAAGGTCGGCGAGATTCTTAAGGCCAAGGGTTCGCGTGTCGCCACGGTCAGGCCCGATCTGACGGTGGAGACGATCTGCCATCGGCTCAAGATGGAGAATGTGGGCGCGCTCGTGGTCAGCGAGGACGACAAGACGATTCTCGGGATGATCTCGGAGCGCGACATCGTGCAAGGCCTGGTGGCGCAGGGGCCTGCGCTCCTCGACATGCGGGTGGACGAGCTGATGAGCCTCGGGGTGCCAACATGCCAGCGCGACGACAGCGTCACCAAGGCGATGGAGAAGATGACGCGCGAGCGCGTGCGCTATCTGCCGGTGCTCGATGACGGCCGGCTCTGCGGCATCATCTCGATCGGTGACGTGGTGAGGGTTCGGCTTGGCGAGACCGAGCTCGAGGCGAGCGTTCTGCGCGAAGCCTATCGCGCGGCGCGCTGACATCTGGCATGCCACGGCGTGCAATGCGCGGCATGCTGCGCTTTTTCCCGTATGACGCCTCGGCGGGGGATGCGATAATATCGTTCATCAACACGCCCCGCAGAGGGCGATTCCGATAGCCGTGCCGCTGGGTGCAACTGGATAGGGGTAGAGCCATGCAAGTCGCCCACATCCTGAAATCCAAAGGGCGTACGGTCCATAGCGTGCCGCCGGACACCACGATCGCGGAAGCCGCGCGCAATCTGAGCAAGAAGCGCATCGGCGCGGTGCTCGTGGTCGGCGCCGACGGCAAGGTGGCGGGCATACTTTCCGAGCGCGACGTCATCCACGGCCTCGCCGAGCACGGCGCCAGGCTGCTCAACATGCGGGTCGTCGAGATCATGACGAAGACCGTCGTCTCGGTCACGCCGGCGCATACGGTCGACGAGATCATGCGCGAGATGACGATGCGCCGCATCCGTCATCTGCCGGTGTTCGAGGACGGCGAGCTGGTCGGCATCATCTCGATCGGCGACGTCGTGAAGAACCGCCTCGAGGAGCTCTCCGCGGAGAGCGACATGCTGCGGAACTATATCGCCGGCGCCTGAGCGTCCTTCCGCTTACGCCGTCAGGCGGTCGAGGCGGTCGCGCATCCGATAATAGCCGCCGACGAGGGGCAGGAACCAAGGATGGCCGTCATAGAGCGGCCGGGTCGGAAACGCGCGCTCGTCAAGAGCGCAGATGCGATTCGACCCGCCCAGGATCTTGCGGCCCGTCTGGGTGCCGAGATAGGTCATCATGGCGACGCCGCTGCCGTTGCAGCCAAGCGCGTAGTGCATGCCGTCCTCGCGGCCCATATGGGGCAGATAATCGAAGGTGAAGGCGACATTGCCCGTCCAGGCATGGGTGATCTTCACCCCTTTGAGCTGAGGGAAGCGATCGGTCATGAAGCGGTAGAGGATGGGCGCGCTCACCTCGGGCGTGACTTGGGTGAAGCGCGCCCGCCCGCCGAAAATGACGCGCTTGCCGTCGGGCGACATCCGGTAATAGGTCAGGATCCGCGGCGTGTCGTTGATGGTGCGACCGTTGGGGATGAGGCTTCGCGCCAAGTCGGGAGCGAGCTCCTCGGTTGCGATGATATGGCTCGCCACGGGAATGACGCGCCGGCGCAGCGACGGCGTCAGGCTTCCCGTATAACCGTTGGTCGCGATCACCACCTCGCGCGCTTCGAGCTCGCCGCGCCCGATGCGCAGGACGAAGCCGCCGGAGCGACGGATGATGCGCTCGACCGGCGTTTTGGCGCAAAGAATGACGCCATGACGCCGACAGGCCGCGAGCAGGCCGCCATAGTAGAGCGCCGGGTGCAGCTTCCCCGAGCGCGGCACCACCATGCCGCCGAAATAATACGTGCTGCTGATCTCCTCCTGCTGCCGCTCCCGCGGCAGCATATAGGCGGCCGCCTCGGTGTGGCGGTTGACGACCTCCAGCTTGCGCGCGAGGTCGTCGTAGTGGCGGGGCGCATAGGCGCCGATGAAGCGGCCCTTGCGCTCGTAGAAGCAGTCGATCTTCTCGCGGTCGATAATCGTCTCGATGAGAGTCAGGGATTCGGCCGCGTCGGCGAGCATGGCCGCCATCTCACGCTCCCAGGCGGCGCGATCGGCCTTGCCCTTGGCGCCTGAGAGCCCCTTGCCCAGGTTGACGCCGCCGCTGACGGCGCCACCGCTGCGCGTGCTCGCCCCATGGCCGAACTCCTTCGCCTCGAGCACCACGGCCGTCGTGCCGCCGCGAGCCAGCTCGAGCGCCGTCGCAAGGCCGGCATAGCCGCTTCCGACGATCGCGACATCGGCGCGGGACGGGGGCTCGGCCGAGCCCTCGGCATTGGGTCGCCATGCCTCCCACCAATAGGGCTCGGCCTTGAACTTGGGATGGAAGATCTCGCTCGTCATCTTATTCTCCATCTGGCGCGCGCCGGGCGCGGTCACCCGAACTCGATATCGGCGGCACCCCTGCGTCCGAAGCGGTAAGAGAGCAGCAGAGCCAGGGCGATCAGCAGAATCTGCAATACGGAAACGGCGGTGATGGTCGGGTCGATCTCCATGCGGATATTGTCGAACATCTTCTTCGGCAGCGTCATCTGCGAGCCCGCCAGGAACATGGCGATGACCAGCTCGTCGAAGGACGTGATGAAGGCGAGGAGTGCCGCCGAGATCAGGCTCGGGCGGATCTGCGGCAAGGTCACGCGCCAGACCGCGCGCCAGCGGCTCGCGCCGAGCCCGAGAGCCGCCTGCTCGAGATTGATGTCGAAGCCGCGCAGCCCGGCGCTCACCACGATGACGACGAAGGGCAGTGCCAGCACCGTATGCGCGATCGCGATGCCGTACCATGCCCCGATCAGCCTCAGCTCGGCGAAGACGCCATAGACGGCGACGGAGATGACGATCGCCGGCACGATCATGGGGGCCACGGCAAGGCGGTCAACGGCCACGCGTCCGAAGAAGCGGCCGCGCGCGACGCTGAAGGCGAGCGGCGTGCCGATGAGCAGCGAGAGGATCGTCGCGGTAACGGCAATCTCGATGCTGCGCAGCGTGGCGGCGATCCAATCGGGGTCGCCGAAGTAATTGGCGTACCACTGCCACGAGAACCCCGGCGGCGGAAACTCGAGATAAGGTGCTGAGCTCACCGAGAGCGGGAAGACGATGACGAGGGGCAGCATGAGGAAGGCGAAGATCGGCGCGCAAACAGCGCCGAGCGCTATGCGTCCCCAGCGCCGCGTGCGCCCTCGTGCCGTGTCGCGGCTCATGCGCGCTCCTCGCGCCCGCGGGCAAGCCGCTGGGCGATGCCGTAGATCGCGATGGTGGCGACGAGCAGCACCGTTGAAAGCGCGCCGGCGAAGGACCAGTCGAGCACCTCGCGCACCTGCTGCTCGATGAGCACGGCGATCATCATCACCCGGCCGCCGCCGAGCAGCGCCGGCGTGATGAAGAAGCCCAGCGAGAGCACGAAGACGAGAATGCCGCCGGCGAAAATCCCTTGGGCGGTCAGAGGCAGGTAGATGCGCAGGAAGATGCGCCAGCCGGGAGCACCCAGCCCGCGCGCCGCCTGCACAAGGGAGGGGTCGAGCCGCATCATCGCGCTATAGATCGGCAGCACCATATAGGGCATCAGCACGTGGACCATGCCGATGATGACGCCGAGCTCGTTATAGAGGAGCGCCAAGGGCGCGCGGATGAGGCCGAGATCGAGAAGAATCTTGTTGAGCACGCCGTTGCGGCCGAGCAGCACCATCCAGGCATAGGTGCGTACGAGGATGCTGGTCCACAGGGGCAGGAGCACGAAGACGAAGCCGAGGGTCCGCCAGCCCCGCGTCGTGGTGGCGAGGAAATAGGCGAGGGGATAGCTCAGCAGGAAGGCGACGGCGGTGACGATCGCGGCGATGCGGAAGGTGATCCCGTAGACTTCGAGATAGAGCCCTTCGCCGAGCGCCTTGGCGTACCAGTGGAGGGACCCGCCCGCGATGCTAAGCGCCATGAGCCGCAGCACGGGATAGGCGAAGAGCACGCCGAGCAGCACAAGCGCCGGCAGGCTGAGGGCCGCCAACCCGCGCTCTCGCCGCGCGGCTGCGCGCTGGGCGAGATTGCCCGCCGATCCGAGCTGGAGCGAGGTTGTGGTCATGCGGCCGACCCGCGGGGAAAGAGATGCGCATCCTCGGGGGCGAAGCCGAGGCCGATGCGCGCGCCGATCGAGGCGCCGGCACGGGCCGCCGCTGCCGCGGGCAGGCGCACCAAGAGCTCGACGCCGCTGTCGAGCCGCACCCGATGCTTGAGCGACGCCCCAACATAGACCGTCTCGATCACCTCGCCTTCAAGGCGATTGGCTTCCGTCGCGGGGGCGAAGCGCTCGGGCCTGACCAGGATGCCGACCCGCGCGCCGCGCGGCTCATCGCCCCTCACCAGCACACGCGGCCCCGCCTCGAGGATCACCTCGGCGAGTCCGTCACGACGGCCGCTCACGGTGCCAAAGAGCAGGTTGGACTCGCCGACGAAATCCGCGACGAAGCGATTGGCCGGCCGCTCATAGATCTCGCGCGGATGCGCCACCTGCTCGATCCGGCCCCTGTTCATCACCGCGATGCGGTCGGACAGCACGAGGGCCTCCTCCTGGTCATGGGTGATGAAGAGGGTGGTGATGCCAAGCCGTCGCTGCAGGCGTCGCACCTCGAGCTGCATGGCCTCGCGCAGCTTGCGGTCGAGTGCGCCGAACGGCTCGTCGAGAAGGAGAAGGCGCGGCTTGAAGACGATGGCGCGGGCAAGCGCCACGCGCTGCTGCTGCCCGCCCGAGAGCTGCCGGGGCAGCCGCGCCGCGAAGCCCGCGAGGTCGACGAGCTCGAGGGCGGCGTCAACGCGCGCTTTGATCTCCGCGCGCGGTCGCCGCCGCATCTCGAGGGGGAAGGCGATGTTCTCGCGCACGGTCAGATGGGGGAAGAGGGCGTAGTTCTGGAAGACCATGCCCACGTCCCGCTTGGCGGGCGGCGTCAGCGTGATGTCGGCGCCGGCGAGCCGCACGCGGCCCTGCTCCGGTGTCTCAAAGCCGGCGACGATCTTGAGGAGCGTGGTCTTGCCCGAGCCGCTCGGGCCCAGGATGGTCAGGAGCTCGCCGGGCTCGACGGCAAGATCGACGCCGTCGAGCGCCTGCACCACGCCGAAGCGCTTGCCGATTCCCTCGAGGACGACGCCGGCCGGAACTATTTCTTGAGCATCCACTGGTTCCAGCGCTCGATCGCCTTGGTCCCGTTCTCGGCCCACCACTGGTTGCTAATCCAGAACTGGCGCTTCAGGTTGTCGGGGTCGGTCGGCAGATAGGGCCTCACCTTGGCATCGACATATTGCAGCGAGTCGGGATTGAGCCCGGGATAGCCGAGCGCGTTCGCGTAGATGGCCTCGAGCTTGGGCTCGGTCATGAGCGCCAGGAATTTCTGTCCCCAATAGGCGTCCTTGGCGCCCTTGGGGATGACGAAGCTGCCCTGCTTGAGGGCGCCCTGCCCCCATTCGATCCCGATCGGCGCGTCGTGGAGCACGAGGTCGAAGAAGCGCCCGTTCCAGCCGGTGGCGAGGACGACCTCCTTGTCGAGAAGAAGCTGCGCCGGCTGCGCCCCCGTGGTCCACCACACGGTGACATAGGGCTTGATCTCGTCGAGCTTCTTGAAGGCACGGTCCATGTCGATGGGGTAGAGCTTGTCGGGCGGCACGCCGTCGGCGAGCAGCGCGAATTCCAGGTTGTCGACGGGATGATTGCGCATGGAGCGCGGGCCGGGGAAGCGCTTCACGTCCCAGAACTCCGCCCAGGTCGTGGGATGGCCGTTCTTGAAGACGTCCTTGCGATAGCCGAGCACGGTCGAATAGACCGAGGCGGCGAAGACATAGGGCGTGCGCGTCGGCGCCGGGAACTTGGAGCGGTCGACGATGCTGTCGTCGATCTTCTCGACGAGTCCCATCTTCTCGGCGCGGACGGCATCCTGGCCGCCGATCTCGGTGACGGTCCACTCGACATTGCCGGACTCGACCATCGCGCGCAGCTTGCCGAAATCGTCGGGGCTCGTCTCGACGACGTGGATGCCGTAGCGCTTCTCGAAGGCGTCGTAATAGGCCTTGCGCATCCAGGTGGCCATCGCACCCCCGGAATCGTTGACGACGATCTTGTCGGGCTTCTTGGGCTCCTCCGCCTGGGGACCGGCGCTCGCGAAAGTCACCCCCGCCGCCACCACCGCGGCGGCGCACCAGCGCAGCCTCGGCAGCCACGATGTCCGAATACCCATGACGCTCTCCCCTCTGTCGCCTCTCGCTCAGGCGAGGCCGCTTCTGTGACGGCCGCCGCCCCTGCGCAAAAGCCTAGGACGCGGCCTATGGCTGGTCAAATAAATTGTCTGACCTATACTCATCGCGGTGTCTACGCGCAGACTTGGCGCGTTCGGTCCTTCACAGGGGGAGTCGAGCCAGCGATGAAGATCACCAGAGCCAGGATCTATCTCCTCCGCATCGCCGGGCGGCATCCCGTGATTGTCGAGCTCGAGACCGACGAAGGCATCACCGGACTGGGCGATGCCGCCGTGGCCTATGGCTCGGGGGCGACCGCCGCCGCCGGCATGATCAAGGACCTTTTCGAGGACGTGATCCGTGGCCGGGATCCGTTCCGCATCGAGGCCCTGTGGGGCGAGATGTACGACCACAGCTTCTGGGCTAAGGGCGGCGGCCCCATCGTCTTCGCCGGGATCAGCGCGATCGAGACGGCGCTCTGGGACATCAAGGGCAAGGTCCTCGGCTTGCCCGTCTATGAGCTTCTCGGCGGCAAGCAGCGCGACGAGGTGCGCCTCTACGCCAATGGCTGGTCGTTCCGCTGCGTGACCCCCGAGGATTTCGCGCGCGCCGCCGTCAAGGCGGTCGAGGACGGCTACGACGCGCTCAAGATGTATCCGCTGGCGCGCCCCCTCGAATCGAGCCCCCACGGCAATATCAAGCATATCGCAGGGCGCCAGATCGATCGCGACTTCGCGGATCTCGCCGTCGCCAAGGTCAAGGCGGTGCGCAAGGCGATCGGGCCCGGTATCGATCTCATGCTCGACATGAGCGCCGAGCTTACCGCCGATGCGGCGATCGCCCTAGGCCGGCGCATGGTCGAGTTCGACATCCTTTTTTTCGAGGAGCCCGTCGATCCCTTCGATGCCGAGGGCCTCAGGAAGGTCGCGGATCAGGTCGGCCTCCCGATCGCGGTAGGGGAGCGGCTCTACACCCGCTACGGCTTCCGCCGTGTGCTCGAGCTGCGCGCCGCCGACATCCTGCAGCCCGACATCGGCAATACCGGCGGCATCGCCGAGGCGAAGAAGATCGCCGACATGGCCGAGGCCTATGGCCTGCGCGTGCAGCCCCATCTCTGCGCCAGCCCCGTCGCGACGGCGGCAGCGCTGCAACTCGACGCCGCCATCCGCAATCTCCTCATCCAGGAGCTCTATCCCTATCGCGTCTCCGAGCATTTTGACATCGTCGACCGCCCGCCGGAGCGCGAGGTCAAGGCCGGGCGCCTCCCGATCCCCGACCGGCCAGGCCTCGGCGTCGCGCTCGTGCCGGAGCGGGTGCGCCCCTATCTTTGGGCGGAATGCGGCGAATGAGGGTTGCCGCGTTTGACAACAGGAGCGGCGCGCCGAACTATCCCCTGTCCGCGAGCGCGCCGCCGGCGCGTGTCGGACGAGGAGAGGTCACGTGCCAAAAAAAGCAGAGACCCGCATCCGCATCGGGGTTGGCGGCTGGACCTATGAGCCGTGGCGGGGCGCCTTTTATCCCGACGGCCTCGCGCAGAAGCGCGAGCTTGAATATGCCAGCCGCAGGCTGACCTCGATCGAGATCAACGGCACCTATTACGGCTCGCAGAAGCCGGCGAGCTTCGCCAAATGGCATGACGAGACGCCCGAGGATTTCGTCTTCGCGCTCAAGGGGCCGCGCTTCACCACCAATCGTCGGGTGCTCGCGGAGGCGGGCCAATCCGTCGAGCGCTTCTTCGCGAGCGGCGTGATGGCGCTCAAGGACAAGCTCGGCCCGATCAATTGGCAATTCATGCCGAGCAAGAAATTCGACCCGGAGGATTTCGAGGGGTTCCTCAAGCTCCTGCCGAAGAGTGTCGAGGGACGAGAGATCCACCACGCCGTCGAGGTGCGCCATGACAGCTTCCGCACGCCGGATTTCGTGGCACTCGCCCGGGAATATGGCGTCGCCGTCGTGATTGCCGCCGATTCCGACTATCCCCAGATCGCCGATATCACGGCACCCTTCGTCTATGCCCGCATCATGGGCACGCGCGAGGACGAGGAGAACGGCTATTCCGGCGCCGCCCTCGACGCCTGGGTCGAGCGCGCGCGCCTCTGGGCCGGCGGCGGCGCGCCTGCCGGGCTTGCGACCGTGAGCTCGCCGCCTGCGGACGGCACAGCACGGGATGTCTTCCTTTATGTCATCAGCGGCTACAAGCAGCGCAACCCGGCCGCCGCCATGGCGATGATCGCGCGCCTTGGCCAAGGTGGCCGATGATGCTTGGAATGACGAAGGACGGAAGCGGAGCGATGGGCGATCTCCTCGCTGCGGTGCCGGAAGGACCGCGGCACGAGCGCCTTGCCGCCGGAGCGCTGCTGCTCCGCGGCCAGGCCTTGCCGCTGGAGGATGCGTTGATCGAGGCGGTGGAGCGCGTCGCCGCCGCCGCGCCCTTCCGGCGCATGACCACCCCCGGCGGCTTCGTCATGTCCGTCGCCATGACCAATTGCGGCGCCGCCGGCTGGGTGACGGATCGCCAAGGTTATCGCTACGCCGCGCAAGACCCGGAAAGTGGCGAGCCCTGGCCCGCCATGCCCGCGCCCTTCCTGCGCCTCGCGGCGGAAGCGGCGGCGGCGGCTGGCTATCACGGCTTCGTGCCCGACGCCTGCCTCATCAATCGCTACGAGCCCGGCGCTCGTCTTTCCCTCCATCAGGATAAGGACGAGCGCGACTTCGCCCAGCCGATCGTCTCGGTCTCCCTCGGCCTGCCGGCGACCTTCCAGTTCGGTGGCGAAAGGCGAAGCGATCCCGTGCGGAAGATCGCGCTTCGTCATGGCGACGTCGTCGTCTGGGGTGGTCCCTCGCGCCTCTACCATCACGGCGTCCTCGCGCTGAAGGCGGGCGAGCATCCCCGGCTGGGCCGCCTGCGGCTCAATCTTACCCTGCGCAAGGCGCTCTAAGCGGCGCGCGCCAATTCGCGCGCAACAACCGGAGTGCGACCGCCGCCGCGCGCGGCCATGATCGGATCGTCTCAAAGATGGAAGGATGGAGAGGACGATGTCCGAGCATATCCGCTATGCCTGGGGCGAGAGCTCACTCGGCGATTTCATCGCCGCGGCTTCCGATCGAGGCCTGGTCGCCTTCGAGTTCGCGGGCGCACATGCTCCGGCTCTCAAGGCGCTGCGCGAGCGCTTCCCCGACGCGATCCTCGATGAGGACGAGGGCGGCCTCGCCTCCATGACGAAGGCGCTCGCCGCCTTGATCGAGCATCCGGAGCGTCGCCCGGAGCTGGCTCTCGACATGCGCGGCTCTGCTTACGAAAAGCGGGTGTGGGCGGCTTTACGCGAAATTCCTGCGGGCCGCACCATCACCTATGGCGAGATCGCAGAGAAGCTCGGCGCGCCGCGGGAGGCCCGCGAGGTCGCCGAGGCTTGCGCGGCGAACGCGATCGCCATCCTCATCCCGTGCCATCGCGTGGTGAAGAAGGACGGATCGCTCGCCGGCTACCGCTGGGGCTTTCAGCGCAAGCGCGCGCTCCTCGCGCGGGAGCAAAGCGCTGTGGCGTTCCGGCTCGGTTGAGCAGCGCGATACGCTGCGAGCAGCGAGGATTCACGGTGGCCGCACGGTTGAATTCTCGCAAGCCTGTCGATCGTCGGCATCTCGCCTCACGGCCCGCCTGGGCGTGCTTTCGACGATGGCGAGCGGGCCAGCCTTCACGGATGGACGCCGCCGTCCGGGTGGATATGGGGATGGCGCTTCTCGTCCTCGAAGCAGGCCCGGTAAGCGAGCTGGAAGCCGGCGCGATAATCGGGGACCGTCTGGAAGCGCGCGGCGTCCACATGGGCATAAGGTGAGATCGGATCGCGTCCCGCGTCCCGATAGCCGTCCCAACAGCCATCGGCATAACCATCCTGGAACTGCGCGCTGCTGCCTGGCGGCGGAACCAGCGCCGGTGGCGCATTGGTGCAGGCGGATAGCAGCAATCCCAAGCCGGCAAGCGCGCCTGTGGCGAAGAGTGGTCGAGTTGGATGCATTGTCGAACCTCAGCCAGGATCCGTCCGCGCGGGAAAGCGGCCATGCGCCACGCGGAGCCAGGGATCAAAGATGGTACGGGCCTGATCGGCCGGGACCGGCGCTCTCGGCTATATTTTTTACGCGGCGCGTCATGTGCAGGAACACCTCATGTTTCGGGCGCCGGGACGAAGCAAAGGATCACATGGCCCCGCGTGCAGGCAACCGCGTCGCCGGTGGGATTTCGGCGGTGGAGTACCGCACTCCGCGGAACGGACACCCACAGGCCGTCAAGCAACACCTCATATCCCGTCTCGCCGATTCGGCTTTGAATGCGCCGGCAATCGGCCGTCGCGCAACATGATCCATGACCGTCGGGCCGCTCCAGGCTTTGGAACCACGGCGCGAGCGCGGGGTCGGCATTCGCAGGGGGTGCGCCCTCGGTCGGTGCAGTTGTGACGAGGAGAGCAAATACAACGACAACGCCAGACCGCAGGACTCGCATCGTGGCTCCTCGCTCGTGCAGCGAGCCCTCCGTCGCCGAGGCTGTGAAGTCTACCGTGTCGCAGTCGCGTGGAGCAATCTGCCGGTTTCGCGCCGAACTGCCGGATTTCCAAGATATTGGTGGAGCCGAGGGGGATCGAACCCCTGACCTTCGCATTGCGAACGCGACGCTCTCCCAGCTGAGCTACGGCCCCACGCGCCCGGTCGGATTCGGGTGCGGGATAATGGGAGCGGGGCGGCGGCCTGTCAAGGCTTTGCGCCAGCAGGCTTTGCGCCAGCAGGGTTTACGCTGATTGCGCGGACGCGGCTGAGCACCCTCGCCGCCGGGGAGGCGGACTTGCGTCACTCACCTACAACGGATAGGTTCTAGCGCCAGTTCCGTCCAGCCCGACTCCGAATCGCCCCGCCAGCAAATCCGGCTCCGCAATGGATATCATCATCGATCCGCTGTTCGCCGTCGTGCAAGCGCTCCTCGAGCTCTACAAGTGGATCGTCATCATCGGCGCCATCATGAGCTGGCTGATCGCCTTCGGCGTGGTCAACACCTATAACCGCTTCGTCTATACCCTCAACGACTTCTTCTATCGCATCACCGAGCCCGCCCTGCGCCCGATCCGCCGCTTCCTCCCCAATCTCGGCGGGGTGGACATCTCGCCCGTCATCTTGATCCTGATCATCTGGCTGCTCGAGATGGTTCTCACCAATCTGCAGCTCAGGATACATGGGCTTTGAGCGCGTCGCCCTTTCGTGCCGTGTCGGATGGGGTCTGCGTCGCCGTCAGGCTGACGCCCAAAGCCGCCCGGGACCGCATCCAAGGAATCGCCCATGAGGCCGACGGGGCAGCGCTGCTTAAAGTCGCGGTGACGGCGGCACCCGAGCACGGCAAGGCGAATGCCGCGCTCCTGGAATGCCTTGCCGAGACTTGGCGTGTCCCGAAGACGAGCCTCTCCCTCATCGGCGGCGCCAATAATCGGCGTAAGCTTTTCCACCTTCGAGGCGAGCCACAGGCGATCCTCGCCCGCCTCACGCACTGGCTCGAGGACGATCATGCAGACGGCTGAAGCGAAGATCATCGACGGCAAGGCGTTCGCCGCGGGGCTGCGCTCCCGCGTGGCGGCGGATGTCGCGCGGCTCAAGGCCGAGCACAAGCTCACGCCGGGACTCGCCGTGGTGCTCGTGGGCGAGGACCCGGCGAGCCGGGTCTATGTCGGCAGCAAGCGCAAGGAGACCCAGGCCGCCGGGATGGTATCGATCGAGCGCAACCTCCCCGCTACCACGAGCGAGGCCGAGCTCCTCGCCGAGATCCGGCGGCTCAATGACGACCGCAACGTGCACGGCATCCTCGTGCAGCTACCCTTGCCCGCCCAGATCCGCGAGGCGGCGGTGATCGAGGCCCTTGACCCGCGCAAGGACGTCGACGGCTTCCATACGCGCAATGTCGGCCTGCTGTGGACGGGGGGCGAGGGCATGGTGCCCTGCACCCCGCTCGGCTGCCTCATGCTGATCGAGGACGCGGTCGACGATCTCGCCGGCCGCCGCGCCGTGGTGATCGGGCGCTCCAATATCGTCGGCAAGCCTGTGGCCGGGCTGCTCCTGCGCAAGCACTGCACGGTGACGATCGCCCATTCGCGCACCCGCGACCTCCCCGGCGAGTGCCGCCGCGCCGACATCCTCGTCGCCGCTGTGGGCAAGCCCGGGATGGTGCGCGGCGACTGGGTCAAGCCGGGCGCCGTCGTCATCGACGTGGGCATCAACCGGGTCCCCGCGGGGACGCCGGGCAAGACGCGGCTCGTCGGCGATGTCGCCTATGACGAGGCGGCGCGGGTCGCGGGCGCCATCACGCCGGTGCCGGGCGGCGTCGGGCCGATGACGATTGCCTGCCTGTTGCGCAACACGGTGACGGCGGCCTGCCGGCAGGCGGGGGTCTCAGCACCGGCCTGACGCGGCGCAGCGCGGGCGCGCGGCCGCCATCGCGCAAGGGAGGAGACCATGATCGGCTCGACGACGGCCCTTCTCGCGGCAACCATCGCTTTCGCGGGTGGACATTTCCTCCTCTCCCATCCCCTGCGCATGCCCCTCATCGGCGCGCTCGGCGAGAAGCCCTTTCGGGGCGTCTACGCCCTTGTCGCCGGCGCCACCTTTGCCTGGATGCTCTTCGCCTATGGGGCAGCACCCCGCCTCCCGCTCTGGGGCAAGGCGGAATGGATGCGCGCGCCGCTCATCGCCCTCATGCTGCCGGCCTGCATTCTTCTCGTCTGCGGCCTGGCGACGCCCAACGCCATGGCGGTCGGGCGCGAAGGCCTGCTGAGCGGGGAGCGGGCCGCGCGCGGCATCTTCGCCGTCACGCGGCACCCGATGAACTGGGCCTTCGCCCTCTGGGCCCTCGGCCACCTCGTCATGAACGGCGACAGCGCCACCGTCATCCTCACAGCCGGCATCGCATTCCTGGCGCTGGTCGGCTCCTGGGCCCAGGAGCGACGCAAGGCGGCACAAATGCGGGCGGCATGGCAAGGCTTCGCCGCGCGGACGTCCTTCATCCCCCTCGTCGCCATCGCGCAGGGCCGGGCGCGCTTCTCCTTGCGCGAGACCGGCTACGGGCGCATCGCAGGCGGCGTCGTCCTGTGGGCGATCCTCCTCCACGTGCACCGATACATCATCGGCGTAAGCCCGTTCGGCGGCTGAGGCGCCGTGCCTAGCCGCGTCCTTTCTTCAAGAGGCGAAGCCGCAGCGCGTTGAGCTTGATGAAGCCCGCAGCGTCGCGCTGGTCATAGACCTGGTCCTCCTCGAAGGTGACGTGGGCGAGGCTATAGAGCGATTTGGGCGATTTGCGGCCGACCACGCGCACGCTGCCCTTGTAGAGCTTGAGGCGGACGGTGCCGTCGACATTCTCCTGGCTCTTGTCGATCAAGGCCTGGAGCATCTCGCGCTCGGGCGAGAACCAGAAGCCATTATAGATGAGCTCGGCGTAGCGCGGCATGACCTCGTCCTTGAGATGCGCCGCCCCGCGATCGAGGGTGATGCTCTCAATGCCGCGATGGGCGGCATGGAGAATCGTGCCGCCCGGCGTCTCGTAGACGCCGCGCGACTTCATGCCGACAAAGCGGTTCTCGACGAGATCGACCCGCCCGATCCCGTGCCGGCCGCCGAGCGCGTTGAGCTCGGTGAGCAGCGCCGCCGGCGAGAGACGCTTGCCGTTCACCGCAACCGCGTCGCCCTTGGCGAACTCGATCTCGACATATTCGGGCTCGTTCGGGGCCGCTTCCGGCGCCACCGTGCGGCTGTAGACGAATTCCTCGGGCTCGTGCCAGGGGTCCTCGAGCGCCTTGCCCTCGGCGGAGATGTGGAGAAGGTTGGAATCGACGGAGAAGGGCGCTTCGCCGCGCTTGTCGCGCGGGATCGGGATCTGGTGCTTCTCGGCGTATTCGATGAGCTTGGTGCGCGAGGCGAGGTCCCATTGCCGCCAAGGTGCGATCACCTTGATATCGGGCTTGAGGGCGTAATAGGTGAGCTCGAAGCGGACCTGGTCGTTGCCCTTGCCCGTGGCGCCATGGGCGACGGCATCGGCACCGGTCTTCTCCGCGATCTCGATCTGGCGCTTGGCGATCAGCGGCCGCGCGATCGAGGTGCCGAGGAGATAGATCCCTTCATAGAGCGCGTTGGCGCGGAACATGGGGAAGACGTAGTCGCGCACGAAGGTCTCGCGCAGATCCTCGACGAAGATCTCCTTGATGCCGAGGAGCTCGGCCTTCTTGCGCACCGGCTCCAGCTCGTCGCCCTGGCCGATATCGGCGGTGAAGGTGACGACCTCGCAGCGATAGGTCTCTTGCAGCCAGCGCAAAATAACCGAGGTGTCGAGCCCGCCCGAATAGGCGAGCACCACCTTCTTCACGTCTTTCGCCATGACAGGCCCCGCATGGAAGGATGAGAGCGGCCGGCAGTATAGGGAAATCCCGGCGCCCGGCAAGGCAGGCCGGCGCCCGCGCGGGCGGCGCTCCGACAGGGCATTTGACTTGCCTCGACCCCGGACTTACGGTTTATCGCCTGCGACGGAACGTCGCGGCTTGGTTTCCATATCGGGCATTGGTCCGCCACTGAACGAGCTTTATATCGCGGCATAAGCTGCGCCCCGGGAGCAGCAAGGCCATCCCGCGTTCCCGCCCCCGCGCGACCGCTGCGCCGATTCAATCGCCAAGCGCCTTCGCGGCAGTCTCCTGCCCGGCGGGCGCCCATCTCAAACAGGAGGTCGTTCCATGCAGCAGACGAAGACCCAGGAAAGCTTCACCCTTCCCAAGCTGCCTTATGAAGAGAACGCGCTCGAGCCGGTCATCTCGGCCCGCACCCTTTCCTTCCATCACGGCAAGCATCACGCCACTTACGTGACGAACCTCAACAAGCTGATCGAGGGCACCGACTACGCCGGGCGCTCCCTCGAGGAGGTGGTCCGGAAGGCGGCCAAGGATCCCAAAGGAACGGGGATCTTCAACAACGGCGCGCAGACCTGGAACCACAATTTTTACTGGGAGAGCATGAAGGCCAAAGGCGGCGGCGAGCCCTCGGGCAAGCTCAAGAGCGCCATTGAGCGGGATTTCGGCAGCTTCAAGGACTTCCGCGACGCTTTCGCCAAGGCCGCCGTCGGGCAGTTCGGCAGCGGCTGGGCCTGGGTCGTCGCCGATGGCGGCAAGCTCAAGATTACCTCGACGAGCAATGCCGATACGCCGATCGCTCACGGCCAGAAGCCGCTCATCACCATCGATGTGTGGGAGCACGCCTATTATCTCGACTACCAGAATCGCCGCGCCGACTATGTTGCGGCCTGGCTCGACAAGCTCGCCAATTGGAGCTTCGCCGAGAAGAACCTCGGCTGAGAGGCGGCGAAAAGCGCCTCAGGACGGCGGGGCAATCGCCGCCGCCGTCGCGAGGCGCTCGCTGGCCCTCCGCTTGAGACTCTCCGACTTGAGCTGGCCGCAGGCGGCGAGGATGTCGCGGCCGCGCGGGGTGCGCACCGGCGCGTGATAGCCGGCATTCATCACCACCGCGGCGAAGGCGCGGATGGCGCGCTCGTCCGAGCACTCGAAGGGGGCCCCCGGCCAGGGGTTGAAGGGGATGAGGTTCACCTTCGCGGGTATGCCGCGGATGAGCCGGACCAGCTCTTTGGCGTCGGCGACGGAATCGTTGACCCCCTTCAGCATCACGTATTCGAAGGTGATGCGCCGGTTGGGGTTGAGCTTGGCATAGTCGCGGCAGGCCTCGAGCAGCATCGCGATCGGGTATTTCCGGTTGAGCGGCACCACCACGTCGCGCAGTTCGTCGCGCACCGCATGAAGGGAAACGGCGAGGTTGACCCGGAGCTCCTCGCCGCAGCGACGGATCTGGGGGACCACGCCCGAAGTCGAAAGGGTGATGCGTCGGCGGGAGATCGCGATCCCCTCGGCGTCCATCACGATGCGCAAAGCCTTGGCGACGTTCTCGTAGTTATAAAGAGGCTCGCCCATCCCCATCATGACGATATTGGAGATCATGCGGCCGTCCTCGGGCGAGGGCCACTCGTCCAGGGCGTCGCGCGCCAGCATCAGCTGCCCCACGATCTCGCCGGCCTCGAGATTGCGCACGAGCTTCTGGGTGCCGGTATGACAGAACTTGCAGGTGAGGGTGCAGCCGACCTGGGAGGAGACGCAGAGGGCGCCCCGGTCCTCCTCGGGGATGTGCACCATCTCGACGAGATTGCCGTCTGCCAGGTGAAGCAGCCATTTGCGCGTACCGTCGAGCGACTGCTGATCGCGCGCGGCCGTGGGGCGCGCCAGGGTGTAGCGCGCCTCAAGCTCGTCGCGGAAGGATTTTGCAAGGGAGCTCATCTCGGCGAAGCGCGTAGCCCCGCGATGATAGATCCAGTGCCAGAGCTGGCGGGTGCGGAAGCGCTCGACGCCCAGGCCGGCGAGCTCGCTTTCGAGCTCCTCGCGGGAAAGACCGATCAGGCTCTTGCGAGCGGGCTCCGGAGCAGGTGTCTCGGCCGGGGCGCTCATGGCTCCTCGTCAATGGCGGCCGCCGTCATATGGGGCGTGCTGCGGCTGCCGTAAATCCCGCCGGCGCTGCTTCGCGTGCGATCAGCCTTGTACGCCGCAGGCCTTGCTCGCCGTCTCATAGGCCTTGGTGAAGCCGTTGAGCGAGTAGATGTCGGTCGTCTTGGTGCCCTTGGTCGTCTGGCCATGAGCGGTGAGGTCCCGACCGCTTTTCATCGCCTTGACGATCTTGGCATCGTCGCCGCTACGCGCCCAGGCCGTCTTGCCGCGCGTGAACAGGTTGAACTTGTCGCTGCCGATATCGAGCTCGACATCGCTGTCCTTCTTGTACTCGTACCCAGCCGTGACGCTGATAACCCCGATATTCTTCTGCGCGGGCCAATGGGTGACGAGGATGTTCGTCTCCCCCGGCTTGCTCTGATGGCCCTCGGATTTCTTGGGCAGGCTCGCGACATAGCAGACATCGTCCTTGCCCTCCTTGTAGGTGAGAGCCTGCCAATCGCCGAAGCTGCCCAGGACCGTCGCCTTTTGGGCTTGCTTCTGCTGTTTCGATTGCGCCATGGCGGGATGGAGTGCGCCCATCGCCAGGGCGGCGGCAAGGATGGTAGCGGCGGGGGCAAAAAGGCTTTTCATGGGGGGTTCTTCCAATGATCGTGCGAAGGGTGGCATTTGCAGGAGTCAAAATCGATATCACCGACGGCTCACACCTCCGCGGGTTTCCGCCGGCGCAAGGGCGGGCCGAAGATGGCCTCGGGAACCGGCGCCGGGCGCTGCCCCGCGGCGACGGGACGCTGCGCAAACCGACCGAGGGCGATCATGCGATCATACATCACGAGGGCGCCCGCCAAGGCTAGATTGATCGAGAATTTTGTCGGAATCTTGACGAGGTGGGCGCAGCGCGCAACAAGCGCCGGGGACAGCCGCCCGCGCTCCGGCCCGAGCACATAGGCCGCCCGGCGCGGATGGGGAAAGCTCGGCAGCTCGATCGCCTCATCGAGGAGCTCGACGCCGACGAGCGCACAGCCATCCGGCAGGCGGAAGGTGGCGAGGTCGGGAAATTCGTAGAGTGGAACCTGTTCCGAGGTCTTCGAGGTGTCGGCGCGCTCGCCTTCGCGGCGCCTGTAATTCGCGGCGATGGTGAAGACGAAGCTGGCGCCGAAGGCATGGGCGGTGCGCCACAAGCTGCCCAGATTCATGGGCTTGCTAACTCCTTCGATGCCGATGCCGAAATAGCCGCGCATGGCTCGAACCTTGCACGCCGGAGCGCGCCAAGGCAAGGTGTTTGACCGCGTAAGCCAGGGAGTCTGCCGCCAATGTCCTTTGCCAAGTCCGATAAGATCCGCGTCTCACGAGATGCCAACCCGGTGCTGATCGCTGTCACGCGGGGGCCGGGCGTGGAGAGCCGCCATCGGGGCTCGGCCGCCGTGGTGGACGCGCACGGAGCGGTGGTCCATGCCTGGGGCGATATCGAGCAGGCGGTCTATCCCCGCTCGGCGATCAAGCCCCTGCAGGCCCTGGCGGTGGTCGAGACCGGTGCTGCGGACGCCCTTGGCCTGGGCGATGCGGAGCTCGCTCTCACCTGCGCCTCCCATAGCGGCGAGCCCAAGCACACGGACACGGTCAAGGCCTGGCTGGAGCGCATCGGACTCGGGATCGAGCACCTCGAATGCGGCGCCCATCCGCCCTATTACGCGCCTGCGGCCGAGGCGCTGATCCGCGCCGGCCGGCCGCCCACGGCCGCCCATAATAATTGCTCGGGCAAGCATTCCGGCATGCTGACGGCGACATTGCACCGGCGCGAGCCGACGCGCGGCTATATCAAGCCCGATCATCCGGCACAGCAGCGTTGGATACGGATCGTCGGCGAGATGTGCGGCGTCGACCTTGCGCGTGCGCCGATGGGGACCGACGGCTGCAGTATCCCCACGATCGCCATTCCCATCGTGGCCATGGCGCGCGGCATGGCGCGCTTCGCCGCACCGCACGGCCTTTCCGCCGAGCGCGCGGCCGCCTGCAAGCGCATCTTCGCCGCGGCGACGGCGCGGCCCGATCTCGTCGCGGGAACCGGCCGCTTCGGCACCCTCCTGATGGAGGGTACGGGCGGCCGGATCCTCGTCAAAGGCGGCGCCGAAGGTGTTTATTGCGGCGCCGTGCCGGAGCTCGGCCTCGGCATCGCGCTCAAGATCGACGACGGCGCCGGCCGTGCGGCCGAGGCGGCGATGGCGGCGGTCCTGCGCCATGTCGGCGCGCTCGATGACGCGAGCTGGGCGGCGCTCGCTGCCAGCTGCCGGCCAATCCTCACCAATTGGAACGGCATCGAGGTGGGCCGGATCGACGCCGCACCCGGCTGGCCGGCTTAGCGCCGACGCGATCGGACGAACGCGGAGACAAGGAGAAGGGAATGCGTGCAATTCTGTGCAAGGCCTGGGGCGAGCCTTCGACTCTTGCTTTCGAAGCGGTGCCGCCGCCGGCGCTTCGGCCCGGCCATGTGCGGATCGCCGTGCATGCCGTCGGGGTCAACTTCGCCGATACGCTGATCATCGCCGGCAAGTATCAGGAGAAGCCGCCGCTGCCCTTCAGCCCGGGTCTTGAGGCCGCCGGCATCGTCACCGAGGTTGCCTCCGACGTGCGCGGCTGCAAGACGGGCGACCGTGTCATGGCCTTCGCCACCTGGGGCGCCTATGCCGAGGAAATGGTCGTGCCGGCGAGCGCGGTCTTCCGCATTCCCGACAAGATGGAGCTGACGACGGCGGCCGCCTTCCCGGTCGCCTACGGCACCTCCCATCTCGGCCTCCTCCATCGCGGCCAGCTCAAGGCCAGCGAGACCCTCCTCGTGCATGGTGCCGCGGGCGGCGTCGGCTTGACCGCCGTCGAGATCGGCCGCGCCCTGGGCGCCACGGTGATCGCAACGGCGGGCAGCCCCGACAAGGTCAAGGTGGCGCTCCAGCACGGCGCCCATTACGGCATCGATTATTCCAAGGAGGACATACGGGAGCGGGTCAAGGCGCTGACCGGCGGCAAGGGGGCCGATGTCATTTATGATCCGGTCGGCGGCGACGTCTTTGACGCCTCGCTCCGCTGCATCAACTGGGAAGGCCGCATCCTTGTTGTCGGCTTCGCCTCCGGCCGCATTCCCCAGGCGCCGTGCAACTACGTCCTGGTCAAGAACTGCGCCGTCATCGGCGTGCTGTGGGGCGCCACGGCGCGGCGCGACCCTGCGCTGGTGGGGCGCTCCTTCGAGGCGCTGTTCCGCTGGTATGACGAGGGCAAGCTCCGTCCCCTCGTCTCCCGCACGATGCCGCTCGACAAGGCGGCCGAGGCGCTGACCTTGATGATGCAGCGAAAGATCACCGGAAAGCTGGTGCTCACCACCGGGCGCGCCTGACCCGCAGCCTCACGCCGCGGCCGTCTCGCGCAAGTAGAGGATGAGATCGAGGGGCGGGGGCGGCACCAGCGTCTGCGAGAGCATGTCATGCACCTGGGCGCGATGATGCGTCTGGTGATTGAAGAGATGGGCGAGGATCCAGGCGAGACGCGTCTTCTGGGGCTCGCCGCGCGTCGTATGATAAGCGAGCAGCCGGTCGAGCGCCGCATCGTCGTAGCCGTCGACAATGGTGATGAGTCGGGCGTCCTCGGCTTCCCGCGCCTTCCGCAGGCTGACGAGGTCGTCATAGAGAATCTGGTCGAGCGCCTTGAGGCCGGAATCCTCGCCGGTGATCCGACCCAGCCAGATGCGATCGCCCACGATCAGGTGATTGAGCGTGCCGTGGATCGAGCCGAAGAAGGCGAGGCGCGGCTTATGGTACTCGACATCCGGAAGCTGCGCGCAAGCCGCGTAGAGGCGTCGGTTGGCCCAGGCGTTGTAGCGGGCGAGGTTGTGGAAATAGGCGGCCTCCATGACGACGGGTCTCCTCCGGGCGTGAGCCCGGCGCTTCAGCTCGGGGTGAGGGGAACATGGCCCGGCTGCGCCCGCACGCGCGCGAGCCAAGCCTCGATCGCTGGATAGCGCGCGAGGTCGAAGCCGCCCTCATGGGCGACATGGGTATAGGCGTAAAGCGCGATATCGGCGATCGTATAGGCGCCACCGACGAGGAACGCCTCGCGTGCGAGATGGCTCTCCATGCGGTCCAGCACGCGATAGCCCCCCTCGCGCTTTTTGGCGAGCTGGTCGCGCCATTCCTCCTCCATGCCAAGGAAGCGCACCCAATAGCGCGCCTCGGCGATGGTCGGCTCGAGGCTGTTCTGCTCGAAGAACATCCATTGCAAGACGCGCGCCCGCGAGAGCTTGTCCGCCGGCAGAAGCGGCGTGCCCTCGGCGAAATAGCAGAGGATGGCGCCGGATTGGGTCAGCACCTCGCCATCGTCCAGCACGACAGCGGGCACCTGGCCATAGGGGTTGACGGTGAGAAATTCCGGGGTGCGCGTCTCGCCCTTGAGGGTGTCGAGGAGAATATGGGTGAAGGGAATGCGGAGCTGCGTCAGCACCAGGCGCGCCTTGTAGGCGTTGCCTGAGATCAGCGAGTCGTAAAGCCTGATCACGCGCGGTCCTTATGGCCGGCCGGCCGCAGCCGCGCCGCGGCTCCCCGTCATGTCGTAATCCCGGATCACCTGCGCGACCCGGATGCGATAATCCTTGAAGATCCCGCCCTTGCCCTTGGCCTGCGCCGCGCGGTGCTCGGCATATTCGCGCCACGCCTTGACCGCAGCCTCGTCGCGCCAGGTCGAGAGGGAGAGAAACTTGCCCTTGGTGGTGAGGCTCTCGAAGCGCTCCACCGAGATGAAGCCGTCGATCTTGCCGAGCTCGGGCGCCAGCGCCCGGGCGAGATCGAAATATTCCGCGGCGCGCCCCTCGTTCGGGATCACCTCGAAGACGACTACGATCATCGCGCCACCCTCTCCTCGGCCGGTGGCGAATGATGGCGAGGCCGTCCTGGCCCCGCAATGCAAATTTCCTCACGCCCGGGCATGAGGAAATCTGCAACTCGGCGCCAAGCCTTCGGACGGCGTGGTGGCCTGTTCACGCGCGCCAGAAAGGCTTGCTGTACTCGCTATAGGCCTCGCTGCGGCCGATCCCGATATCCTTGAGGGCATCCGCACTCAACGACATGAGCTCGCGGCGAGTCCGGGCCTGGGCGCGCCAGGTGGCGAGGGTATCGAGCGCCCGGGCCAGCCCGCGACGGAGCTTGAGGGAGCCCTTCGAGGCCGTCCGGCGGATCCGGTCGAAATTGCCGCCGCCCGCCTGGGTCGGCAGCCTTCCAAGCGAAGGAGAATAGGTTGTCATGGCTCTTTTCCTCACATGTCCAGAAGATCACGAAGCCCAGCCGAGGGCTTTTCTGAAGCGAGATTTATGGCTGATGATGGTTGCGGACAACCGATTTAATATCGTAGAATTCGTGACGAAAATTCACGTGAGGAGACCGCCATGGCGCGCCGACTGCCCCCTCTGAAAGCCCTTCCCGATTTCGAGGCCGCCGCCCGCCACTTGAGTTTCACCAAAGCGGCGGCGGAGCTGCACGTGACCCACGGCGCCGTGAGCCGACAGGTGAAGTCCCTCGAGGATTATCTCGGTGTGCCGCTCTTCCGCCGTCTCAACCGCGCCCTTCTCTTGACCGATGAGGGGCAGGCCTATGTCGCAGTGGTGCGGGATCTCATCGAGCGCCTTGCCGAGGCGAGCGACCGCATCAAGAAGCGTGACGAGAAGGGCGGGCTCACGGTCACCACCACGGATTCCTTCGCGGTGAAATGGCTGGTGCCGCGACTGGCCCGCTTCCGGCAGGCCCATCCCGAGATCGACGTGCGCTTGCAGGCGAACGACCAGCTCGTGGATTTCGCACGCGACAATGTCGATCTCGCGATCCGCTACGGTCGCGGCTCCTATCCCGGCGTGAAATCGGACCGTCTGCTGACCGAGGATTTCGTGCCCGTCTGCAGCCCGTCCCTGCTCAAGGGCAAGCATCCCCTGCGCACCCCCTCCGACCTGCGCTATCACCAGCTCCTGCACGAGGAGGCGACCCAGATCGATTGGCGCATCTGGCTGATGGCGGCCGGCGTCAACGGGATCGATCCCTCCCGCGGCCCCATCTACAGCCATGCGAGCCTGGTGATGCAGGCGGCGATCGCCGGCGAAGGCGTGGCACTCGGGCGCACCGCGCTGATCGCGGAGGACCTGGCGGCCGGGCGGCTTGTCAAGCCCTTCGACATCGCGCTCAAGGCGGAGTACGCCTATTACATCGTCTACCCGCCGCGTATGCTCGAGCGGCCGAAGGTCGCCGCTTTCCGCGATTGGCTGCTCGAGGAGGCGGCGCGGGACCGCGCGACGGGCGAGCGCGCGCAGCTGGCGTCGGCGGAATAGCCGCGCCGCGCGTGGCGACGGTAACGCCAAGGGCCGCGCTCACGCGGGCTCGGCATGCGCCGCGGCGGTCGGTGCGCGCCCTGGGCGTGGCGTTGAAATGGGCCAACCCCAACCCATAATAAAATGATAGTCGAGCAAGCGCCGCCACAAGCGCCCAGGCAGAATTGCGGCCGATTTGTGGCGTGCGCCTTAAATAAACTTCATGTCCGCTCGAATGTTGAGGATGCTATGGTCTGAGCCGGAGCATCCGTTCGACAAGGCAGCCGGTGCCAGAGCCAGAGCGCTTCAGGATCTCGATGCCAGCCAAGGGGAGCAATCATGATCCGCGTGACTCGTCCCCTCGTTCCGATCGGCATGGCGGCGCTGCTCGGCGCGGCGCTTGCGCTGCCGGCGGTGCCCAGCTTGGCGCAGCAGCAGCCGCTCTCGCCGAGCGCTCCGTCCGCGCCGGCCCAGGCGCCATCGGGAACGACGCAAACGGCGCCCGGGAGCCCGACCCTGACCGCACCCAAAACCACGCCGATGCAGTCGCCGATGCCGGCGACGCCAGCTCCCTCCCAGGTGCCGTCGACCAATCCGGCAGCGCCCGCTGCCGCCGCCCCGTCGGGAACCAATTCGGGCATGCCCAATACCCAGCAGCCTCGACAGACCATGCCGATGCAGGGCGGCCAGATGAGGAAGGGCTCGATGAAGCAAGGCGCCGCCAAGTCGGGCGAGGCGGCCCAGCCCGCCGAGCATCGCGGCTATTCGCGCCGCGCCGTCGAGATCGTGCAGGCCGCCCTCAACAATCACGGCTACAAGCTCGACGTCAACGGCAGCATGGATCGCCAGACCCGCGACGCGCTGCGGCGATATCAAAAAGAGCACAAGCTGCGGGGCAACGGCGAGATCACCGAGGCGACGGTGAAGAGCCTCGGCATCAAGAGCCTTACCAAGTGGGAATAGCCCGCGGCTGATCTCCGCCCGCGACGCCGCGCCGAGGGCGGCCTCCGGCACGAAAGCCGTGCCGCGTCGGCGCGGTGCGGAGGCTTGCCGCGGCCGAGGCGTGGCACTAAGGTGGGCGAAACCACCATCACAACCATCGTCAGGGAGCGAGCCATGGCAGAAATGCTGTCCGCGGAGGATTGGAAGCGGGAGGCGACCCGGCTTCAGTTCCGTCACCAGGCCTTCATCGGCGGTAAATATGTGAATGCCGCCTCGGGCCAGACTTTCGATTGCATCAACCCGGCCACGGGCGCCGTGCTGACCAAGAGCGCGGCGTGCGACAAGGAGGACGTCGACCGTGCGGTTGCCGCGGCGCGCCAGGCCTTCGAGTCGGGACGCTGGTCGCGCATGGCGCCGGCGGCGCGCAAGAAGGTGTTGCAGAAATTCGCCGAGCTGATGCTGAAGCATGCGGGCGAGCTTGCGCTTCTCGAGACTCTCGATATGGGGAAGCCCATCCGCGACAGCTCCTCGATCGACATTCCGGCGGCGGCGAGCTGCATCGCCTGGAACGCCGAGGCCATCGACAAGCTCTACGACGAGGTGGCGCCAACGGATCCCAATGTGGTGGCGCTCATCACGCGCGAGCCGCTCGGCGTCATCGGCGCCGTGGTGCCCTGGAATTTCCCGCTCCTCATGGCTTGCTGGAAGCTCGGCCCGGCGCTTGCCACCGGCAATTCCATCGTGCTTAAGCCGGCGGAGCAGTCGCCGCTCACCGCCATCCGCGTCGCTGAGCTCGCCGCCGAAGCGGGGCTGCCCGAGGGGGTGCTCAACGTCGTGCCCGGTTTCGGCGAGACGGCGGGCCAAGCGATCGGCCTGCATATGGACGTGGATGCCGTGACGTTCACGGGCTCGACGGAGGTGGGCAAGCTCTTCCTGCAATATGCCGGCCGCTCCAACATGAAGCATGTCTCGCTCGAATGCGGGGGAAAGACGCCGCATATCGTGATGGAGGACTGCCCCGACCTCGATGCGGCAGCAAAAGCGGCGGCCTTCGGAATCTTCTTCAACCAGGGCGAGGTGTGCAACGCAGGCTCGCGTCTTCTCGTCGACAGCCGCATCAAGGACGCCTTCCTCGAGAAGGTGATGCAGGCAGGCCAGCGGCTTCAGCCCGGCGATCCCCTCGATCCCAAGACGCGCATGGGGGCGATCGTCGACAAGACGCAGCTCGAGCGCGTGCTCGGCTATATCGAGGCAGGTAAGAAGGAAGGCGCGGAGCTCAAGATGGGCGGCAATCGCGCACGGGCGGAGACAGGCGGCTTCTATGTCGAGCCCACGGTGTTCGACAAGGTCGAGAACCGCATGAGGATCGCCCAGGAGGAGATCTTCGGCCCTGTGCTGTCGACGATCAGCTTCGCCAGCCCGGAGGAGGCGATCCGCATCGGCAACGACACCGTGTACGGACTCGCCGCCGCGGTGTGGACGCGCGACGTCAACACGGCGCATCGCACCGCCAAGGCGCTGCGCGCGGGCGTGGTCTGGGTCAACTGCTTCGACGAAGGCGACATGTCGACACCCTTCGGCGGCTTCAAGCAGTCGGGCTTCGGCCGCGACAAATCGATCCACGCGCTCTCGAAATACACCGAGCTCAAGACCACGTGGATCCGGCTGCACTGAGCCGAGCCGGTGCGGGGCTTAACCCCCGCCTATTCCCATAGCCGGCTCAGCGCTCGGCGACGGGCACGTTGCCGCGGCGGAGCGCCTCGGCGGTGGTGTCGAGCGCGAGACGGACATGGGTGGCGAGCGCGTCCACCTCGTCGCGGCGGATGACGAGCGGCGGCGCGAGGAGGAGGGTGTCGCCCGCCGCGCGCATGACGAGCCCCTGCGACATCGCGACGTCGCGACAGATGCTGCCGGCGAGCCCTTCGGGGGCGAAGCGCCGGCGGCGCTCCTTGTCTCCCACTAGCTCGATAGCCGCGAAGAGGCCGATGCCGCGCACCTCGCCGACGAGAGGGTGCTCGGCAAGCACGCTCAGCGCGTCCTGAAAATAGGGGCCGATATCCGTCGCCACGCGCGCGACGAGGCCCTCGCGCTCGAGCACGGCGATCGCGGCAAGCGCCACGGCGCAGGCGACCGGATGGCCGGAGGTGGTGAAGCCGTGGTGGAGCTCACCGCCTTGCGCAATCAGCGCCGCGGCGATCCGGTCGCCGACCAGCGTCGCTGCAAGAGGCTGATAGCCCGAGGTGATCCCCTTGCCGAGGACGATCATGTCGGGGCGCAAGCCGAAATGGGTGGCGCCGAACCAGCTTCCGAGGCGGCCGAAGCCGGTGACCAGCTCGTCGAGGACGAGAAGCACCTCATGCTCGCGGCAGATGCGCGCGACCTCGCGCCAGAAGTTCGCGGGCGGGATGACGCCGCCGCCGGCACCCTGGACCGGCTCGCCGATGAAGGCGGCGACGTTCTCGGCGCCGAGCTCGGCGATCCTTTCCTCGAGGCGGCGCGCGGCCAAGATACCGAATTCCTCGGGCGCCATGCCGCTACCGTCGCGAAAGAGATCAGGGGAGGGGATATGGGCGAAGCCCGGGAGGGGCAACCCGGCCTGGGCGTGGATATGCGCGATGCCGCCGAGACTGGCGCTCGCCAGGGTGCTGCCGTGGAAGCCGCGCTCCAAGCCGATGAAGGCCATCTTCTGCGGTCGTCCCGCCAGCGCCCAATAGCGTCGCGCGAGGCGGATCGCCGTCTCGTTCGCCTCCGAGCCCGAATTGGCAAAGAAGACATGCTCCAGTCCCGGCGGCGCCAAGGCTGCGAGCTTGGCGGCGAGGGCGGCCATCGAGGGCGTCGCCGTGGCGAAGAAGCTGTTGTAATAGGGCAAGATCTCGAGCTGTCGCGCCGCCGCCTCGACGAGCTCGCGACGGCCGTAGCCGAGGATCACGTTCCACAGCCCGGACATGCCGTCGATCAGGCGCTGGCCGTCGCTATCCCAGAGATGAACGCCTGCCGCGCGGGTGATGACGCGCGCGCCGTCGCGCGCCAGGCGCTGGGGATCGCTGAAGGGATGCAGATGGTGCCGCCGGTCGAGCTCGCGCCAATCTGCGGCCGGGATGTCGGCGACGGAGGGAGATGCGGCTGCGATCGGCGGCGGCTCGGCCATGGCGTGCTCTCGATGCGGGAGCCTGCGCCGCGCCCGGCGGATTGGCAAGCGCCGGATCCGCGCCTGATCCGCGCCCCGCTACGCCGCCGCTTGTCCGCGATGACGATGGATGAGGTAGAGATTGCGGAAATAGACGATGAAGCCGCAGGCCTGGCCGGCCATGAAGGGCCAGCTCCCAAGATGGATCGCATAGATGAGGCTGATTGCCGCCCCTGCGATGCTGAAATACCAGAAGGCGTCGGGCACCACGCTCTTGCGCGCCCGCTCGCTCTTGATCCATTGCACGATGAAGCGCATGAAGAACATGCCTTGGCCGATGAAGCCCACCGCGGCCCAGATCTGTTCGGCGGTCATCGCTTGCTCCTTGCGTTCGGAATGGTTGCGCTCAATCGCGGCGCTCGATGACGGGATTGCCCGGCCGCCGCATCAGCCAATAGACCCCGGCGAGGTCGATGATCCCGGTGGCGAGGCGGTTGCGCAGCCCGTATTTCGAGACCCCCGCCAGGCGCGGGCGGTCCGTGACCTCGAGAAAGGCGACTGCGCCACCGTCGCGTTGGACGAGAGCGGGCAGGAAGCGGTGATTGTGGTCGAAGCGAGGCAGACGCAGATAGGCGTCGCGGCGGCAGAGCTTGAGGCCGCAGCCCGTGTCGGGCGTGCGGTCCTTGAGCACGGCGCTGCGCACCCAGTTGGCAATCCGCGAGGAGAGGCGCTTGAGCCAGGTGTCGCGGCGACGGCGGCGGATGCCGGCGACCATGCGCAGATTGGGCGGCGCCGCGTCCTTCAGGCGCTCGACGAGGCGCGGGATATCGGCGGGATCGTTCTGGCCGTCGCCGTCGAGCATGATGAGCCATTCGCCTTGGGCGGCGTCGACGGCGCTCGCCAGGGCCATGCTCTTACCCCAATTGTCGCGGTGGCGCACGACGCGCAGATTGACGTGGCGCCGCTGGGCCGCGGCCAGCCGCTCTGGCGTGCCATCGGTGCTGGCGTCGTCGCAATAGACGACCTCGAAGGCGGCGCCCAGGCGCTCCATGACGGGATAGAGCTCCTCGACCACCGGATCGATATTGTCCTCTTCGTTGTAGACGGTGATCACGACCGAATAGATCGGCTGCTCTGCCGCCTGCGGGCTGGTATTCACGTCGGAGTCTCGCGGCTTGTGCCTCGCCGTCGCGGCGCCCTGCTCGGCATCGGGCAAGCCGCGGGGATTGATCGAGGGCCCAGCTTCTAGCCTTTCTCCACGCCAATCTCAACCGACCACGCCGGCGAGGCGTCGGCCGTCGGCACTGCGCGGCGGCCGGCGAGCTGCGCCAGGATGGCGGCCCGCGTCGCCGCATCGAGATCGGGCCAGGCGGCAATCTCGGCGGGGGAGCGGCAGCAGCCGCGGCACCAGCCCGTCGTGGCATCGAGCCGGCACACGCCGATGCAGGGCGAGGCCGCCGTCAGAGGTGGCGGGGAAGACATCGGCGCGAACTATGGCGAAGACGGCTGGTCGCCCCAATGGCGGCGGAATCCGCGGCCGCGGTGCTCAAATGCGGAAGTCGAGACCAGCTGCTGCAGCCGGCGGCGACGCGATCACGGTCAGCACATCGCGATAGGCGGCGATTCCGGCGGGGTGAGGATCGATATAGAGCCCCGGAGAAAGGACCTCCTGAGCGATATGCTGGGCCGCATAGGTGCTGAGCGGAGCGGCCCAGCTCCCGGCTCGGTCATACCGCGCGGCGAGCTCGCCACCCGTCCCGGCACCAGGCCCGACGGTGATATTCTGCGACTCCGCGGCCCCGTCGCCCCGGGCGAAGGCGCCCGCTGTAGCGGCGCTGCGCTCGACCGGGCCGCGCAGGTCGTGGAGGCGGGAGCCCAGACTCGCCGGACCTGTCAGCAGCGCAGAGATGACGGAACGCTCAGGCAAGCTCTATATCCTTCCAAGAGGAAGGTTAGATAAAATTTTAAATAAACGCAAGTGTATTCTTGGATCTTATAGAACTAATGCAATTAACCATAATAAAGCCTTAATTCCCGTAGCGGGCTCGTTGAGGTGAAGATGAGCGCGTCCGGCAGAGCGCTATCCGGCTTTGCGGCGGCGCGCAAGGCCGAGGCCGGCCACGCCGGCCGCCAACAATGCCAAGGGGGTCGGCTCGGGGATAGCGGCCGCAGGCGTGAAATCGTAGGTGATCGTTCCCGTCAGCGCGCCTGTGGTCTCGAACGTGTCCGCAGGGCCCGGGGTGAAGAGCACGAGGCCTTCTCGCGTCGTCCCGCTGCCGATTATGGCGGGGAGCGCGATATCGTTGTAGGAGCCCGCGAGATTCAGGGTAATGTCGCCGGGAGTGCTAAAGTCTTGTGCGTTGCCGATCAGAATATTTGGTGTGACCGAACGTGAGGCGCGCTTGCAGGAACGGGCCGGGGATGCCGCCGAACGTCCAGGTTCCCGAGCCGGTCAGCGTCGCCGACATGGAATTGAGCGTGCCGTCCGCCGGGTCAAATAGCGCGAAAGGCGTGCTGAAGAAAAACGTATTATCGTTTTGCATCAACGACGCGGCGGGCGAGACCGTGATCGAGAAGGTATGAGTTATCGTATTCGCTCTGGCGGCGGCGAGGGGCGCCAATCCCATTGTGGCGATTGCCGTGGCCAGAATTCCAAGCTGCAAAATCCGCATCTGTCGCTTCCCCATCCCAGGCGCATCGAGCGCCCTTCAAGCTTGTTCGTTGCAGCGGACGAACGCTTCCGGTCCGCTCCGCCGGCCGGCCGCCACGCGAGCCCCAATTAAGCCATCGCCGAGAAGGGCGATGGCGGATGGCTCGGGGATGGCCTTGGTTCGTCCGCACGCAATAATCGTACCGATGTCGCGCAATAATCGAACTCTTAACAGAATCACACGATTAACTGACGATATTCTATCATGTCCATGACGATGAGGACGGTATGTTGTAAAGAATGCCGATATTCGAAGACGCAATTGTAAAGAAGGGCGACGGAGGCCAGGGCCTGAGCCCATTTGAAAATTCCCTTCGGCACGGGGGGCGCGCCTGATTCCGGCCTGATTCCGGCCATATTGCGTCGGCCGGGCGGCGTGCTAAGCTCCGCCCATCCTCCTCAAGCGCAAGGCGGAGCTTCTCATGGCGACCTCGACGGCCACCGCGTTCGATCTCGTGCCCAACAATCTCGAGCCCTATTGGATGCCGTTCACGGCAAACCGCCAGTTCAAGGCGAAGCCGCGGCTGCTCACGGGCGCCAAGGACATGCATTACACCACTGTCGACGGGCGCCAGGTCCTCGACGGCACGGCCGGGCTCTGGTGCGTGAATGCCGGGCATTGCCGTACGAAGATCACCGAGGCGGTGCGCGCCATGGTCGGCAAGCTCGACTATGCGCCCTCCTTCCAGATAGGGCACCCGGCGGCCTTCGAGTTCGCGGCGCGCCTTGCCGCCCTGGCGCCTGGGGATCTCAACCATATCTTTTTCACGAATTCGGGCTCCGAGTCCGTCGACAGCGCGCTCAAGATCGCGCTGGCCTATCATCGCGTGCGGGGTGAAGCCTCGCGCACCCGCCTGATCGGCCGCGAGCGGGGCTATCACGGCGTCGGCTTCGGCGGCATCTCCGTCGGCGGCATCTCGAACAACCGCAAGCAGTTCGGCACCATGCTCGCCGGCGTCGACCATCTCCCCCACACCTATAGCCGCGAGCAGCAGGCCTTCAGCCGCGGTCAGCCCGCTTGGGGTGCCCATCTCGCTGACGAGCTCGAGCGCCTCGTGGCGCTGCACGACGCCTCGACCATTGCCGCGGTGATCGTCGAGCCGGTGGCCGGCTCGACCGGGGTGCTCATCCCGCCCAAGGGCTATCTCGAGCGGTTGCGCGAGATCTGCACCCGTCATGGCATCCTCCTCATCTTCGACGAGGTGATCACCGGCTTCGGGCGCCTGGGGGCGGCCTTCGCAGCGGATTACTTCGGGGTCATTCCCGATATGATGACGACGGCGAAGGGGATCACCAACGGCACGGTGCCGATGGGTGCGGTCTTCGTGCGCGAAGGCATCTACCAGGCGTTCATGTCCGGGACGGAGGCCGGCATCGAATTCTTCCACGGCTACACCTATTCGGGCCATCCTCTCGCCGCGGCGGCCGGGCTTGCCACTCTCGACATCTACACGGAGGAGGGGCTTTTCGAGCGCGTGCGCAGCCTCTCGGGTTATTGGGAGGATGCCGTGCATTCTCTCAAGGGCGCGCCCCACGTCATCGATCTGCGCAATCTCGGTCTTGTCGCCGGGATCGAGCTCGAGGCCATCCCCGGCAAGCCCACCGCGCGCGCTGTCGACGTCTTTCAGCGCTGCTACGAGCGCGGACTGATGATCCGCACCACCGGGGACATCATCGCCCTCTCGCCGCCGCTCATCGTCCAGAAGCCGCAGATCGATGAAATGTTCGGGACGCTCGCCCGTGCGCTCAAGGAGGCCGCCTGAGAGATTTCGGCGGTCCGCCCTCCTGCCTGACGCGATTCTGACGGAATTCCGCGTTACGGAACCCAATCCCCTCAAGTTTTAATCGATCCTTAAGGGCTGGACGGTACCGTCCTCTCGAGCACCATCGGGCCCAGGTAGCGGCCCGATTACCTTCAGGTAGGAGTCAGGGCCAGTGCAGGACGCATTGCGCACCGAGAGCGAGGATCGCGAGGAGCTGGCCCGGTTGCGGGCCGCGCTCGCCGCCTCCCGTGATATTCTCTACGAATGGGATCTCACCACCGACAGCCTGCGCTGGTCGGAGGGTGCCGCCCACCTGCTCCGCATCGCCGGCCTCGAGGCGGGCTGCCGCGGAGAGGCCTTCGAGCGTCGCCTCAACCCCGAGGACACGCCGACGCGCCGGCTCGCCCTCTCGAACCATCTTGTCACCCGCGAGGACTACGATTGCGAATACCGGGTGCGCACCGACAACGGCGAATTCCAATGGGTGCACGATCGCGGCGCTGCCAGCTTCGGCCCCGACGGCAAGCCGTGCGTCTTTACCGGCGTGCTGCGCATTGTCACCGCGCGCAAGGAGGACCAGGCACGGCTCGAATATCTCGCGAGCTATGACGAGCTGACCGGGCACTATAATCGCACGCGCTTGCGCGAATCCCTCGACCATGCGCTCGCCTATGCAACGCGCTACGGGGTCTCCGGCGGCTATCTCGCCATCGGTATCGACAAGCTCGGCCTCTTGGGCGAGGCCTTCGGCTATCAGAGCGTCAATCAAGTCGTCGTCGAGGTCGGCAATCGGCTCGATCGCTGCCTGCGCGCGAGCGATGTCATCGGCCGCGCCGGCGATGACGGCTTCGGCGTCATTCTCGGGCAGTGCCGCGAGGGCGATCTGCCCGCGGCCGCCGAGAAAATCCTGGAAGCGGTGCGCGGAAGCGCGGTCGAGACGGCGAGCGGGCCCGTCCATGTCACGGTCTCGATCGGCGCCGTGATTTTTCCTGACGGCGCGCGCATCACGCCTGACGTGATGGCGAAGGCCGATTTGGCGCTCCAGGCGGCGCGCCAGAGCGGCCGCGACAACTATGTCTGCTACCGCAACTCGGAGAAGGAGCGTCAGGACCACCGGCGCCATGTCGAGATCTTCGAGGAGGTCCAGGCCGCCCTTCGCGACGGGCGCCTTATCTTCGCCTATCAGCCTGTCGTGGATGCGGCGAACAACAAGATCGCCTTCCACGAATGCCTGCTCCGCATGCGCCGCGAGTCGGGCGAGCTTGTGCCCGCGGGTCAGTTCATTCCCGTTGTCGAGAATCTCGGGCTCATCCGCGCCATCGACCGGCGCACGCTCGAACTCGCCGTCGCCGACTTGCGCCAGCATCGCGATCTCGTCCTCGCCGTGAATGTCTCGAGCATCACCGCCTTCGACCGCTCCTGGTTCCGCCTCCTCTGCGCCTTCGTCAAGGACCGCCCCGACATCGCCGAGCGGCTCATCGTTGAGATCACCGAGACCGCCGCCGTGCCCGATTTCGACGAGATGGCGCATTTCGTCGCCGCGTTGCGCAAGCTCGGCTGCAAGGTGGCGCTCGACGATTTCGGCGCGGGCTACACTTCGTTCCGCCATCTCAAGACCCTGACCCTGGATCTCATAAAGATCGACGGCGCCTTCGTCCGCGATGTCACCAGCAATCTCGACAACCAGCTCTTCATCCGCACCCTGGCGGGGTTGGGCGAAGGCTTCGGCCTCGCCACCGTCGCCGAATGCGTGGAGACTGCGGAGGAGGCGGAGCTCCTGACCCATCATGGCATCACCTTCCTCCAGGGCTATCACCTCGGCCGCCCGACGGTCGAGCCGGCATGGAAGACGGAGGCCACGCCGCCGGTGCTCACACGCGCCTCGATGCGCGGCTAGGGAGAATTCGCGCGCAAGAAGCGGAGTGCCCCAGGCCGCGAAGCTCATAGGCTGAGCCTCGTCCAATCCCGGTCGAGGCTCAGCGCCATGAGCACCCAACCTGCAACGCGCCTATCGCCTGCCTTCAATCGCCTGGCCTGGTCCAACCTCGCCGCGCAGTCGGCCGAGCAGATCGGCCTCGCGGCCGCTCCCATCATTGCCGTGCTCGCCTTTGGCGCTGGCGCTGGCGAGACCGGCTTGCTCCAGACGGCGCAGACGCTGCCGTTCCTGCTGCTCGCGCTCCCCGCCGGCATGCTGGCAGACCGCGCCTCGCGCTGCCGCCTCATGACCGCGGCCGAGGCCCTGCGCGCCGCCTCGCTCGCCGCCATCCTGATTCTTGCCGACCTCGGCGGGCTAACGCTGCCGCTTCTCGCAGCCCTGGGATTTCTCGGCGCCTGCGGTACGATTGCCTATAGCGTCGCAGCCCCCTCGCTGGTGCCGGCACTCGTGCGGCCCGACGAGCTTGCCGCGGCGAATGGGCGGATCGAGCTCGCCCGCACGATGGCCTATGCCGCGGGTCCGGCCTTGGCCGGTGCGCTCATCGGCTGGATCGGCGGGGCGCCGGCCTTCGGCGTCGCCGCGGCGCTATCCGGCGGCGCCGTGCTCCTCCTCGCCGGGCTCCGCGAGCCGGCACGCCCGTCCCTGCCGCCACGTCGCGTGCGCCAGGATCTGCGCGAGGGCGCGAGCTTCGTCTTCGGCCACCCGCTGCTGCTGCCCGTTTTCCTGACCCAGCTCATCTTCAACACGGCCTTCTTCGTGCTCCAGGCCGTCTATGTGCCCTATGCCATGCACCGGCTCGGGGTCTCGGCCTCGGGTGTTGGGGCTACTCTCGCAGCCTACGGAATCGGCATGATCGTCGGGGCGCTGCTCGCGCCACGGATCGCGCGCCGCCTGCCCTTCGGCGCCGTCATCGCCATCGGACCGCTCGCCGGGCTGGCTGCCGCCCTCGTGATGGTCACGACCATCTGGCTTCCTTCCATCCTGCTCGCGGGGCTGAGCTTCTTTCTCGTTGGCGTCGGCCCGATCCTCTGGGTGATCAGCACCACCACGCTGCGGCAGACCATCACGCCGCCGGCAATGCTCGGGCGGGTCTCGGCGATCTTCATCATGGCCTATGGCTCGCGCGCCTTCGGCTCGGCGCTCGGGGCCGTGGTCGGGGGACTCTATGGCGCCGAGAGCTGCCTCGTCGTCGCGGCCTTGGGCTTTCTCGCCCAGGCCCTGGTGATTCTGGCTTCGCCTGTGCTCCGCCTCGCGCGGCAGCCGCAGATGGCTGCCTGAGCGACGATGCCATTTCGATCTTGGGCTGGCGTGGCGAGCGCCGGGCCTCAGCCCTCGCCCTTGCTGCTCTTGCCGAGCTCGTTGAGCTGGCGCTGGAGCGCGTCGATCTTCTCCTTGAGCTCGTTGAGCGTGTCCCGCGACGCTTCCTCCGCCGGCTTGGAGCCTCCAGACTCGCCGCCGGCACCTCCCGTCGGTCCTTCGCCGCCGAAGGGGGTGAACATCTTCATGGCGCGCTCCATCATCGCTACGTTCTGCTTGCCCATCTCCTCGAGCGGACCGAAGGGGAAGAAGCCGTCGAAGGCTCCCTTCATGTATTGCCGGAACTTCTCCTGGTTCTGGGCGAAGGCCTTCATGCTCGATTCGAGATAGCGCGGAAGCATGTTGCCGAGGCTGTCGCCATAGAAGCCGATGAGCTGCCGGAGGAAGCTGATGGGGAGCAGATTCTGTCCCTTGCCCTCCTCCTCGACGATGATCTGGGTGAGCACAGAGCGCGTAATGTCCTCGCCGGTCTTGGCGTCATAGACCACGAATTCCTTGTTGTCCTTCACCATCTGGCAAAGATCGTCGAGGGTCACGTAGCTGCTGGTCTCGGTGTTGTAGAGGCGCCGGTTGGCGTATTTCTTGATGGTGATCGGCGCTGCCGCCTCGCTCGTCTTCGCTGCCATGACCACGCCACCAGCCTCAAGGGGTTATTCTCCGATCAGTATACGTGGAATCTCGCGGCGGCGCGCAAGCATTTCTCGCAACCTCTCGGGCGGCGCCCGTCCGCTAGCCTCTCGCCAGGGCCTTGGCTATACTCCGCGCCATGTCGGAGCCGCCGGATCTCGAGAGCCTGGTCAGCCGCTATCTCGACCTCTGGCAAGAGCAGTGGGCCGCGATGGCCGCCGATCCCGAGCTGGCCGATGCGCTCGCACGCTGGTTCGGCATGATCAATTACGCCGGAAGCAGCTTCCTCGCCGGCTTGGGGCCGGCCGCATCATCCGCTCATCCGGCGCGCGGCGAGGAGAGTGATGGGCGAACCGCAGACCGACGCGCGCGCGAGCCCGAGGCGGCCGCCCCGTCTCGGCCCGCGCCCCCTCGCGCTTCACCTGGGGACGGCGGCGCTGACCTGGCTGAGCTCAGAGAGCGTCTTGCCGCACTTGATGAGCGGCTCGCTGCCTTGGAAGCCGGCGCTGCTCGACGCCGCGGCGGAGCTGCGCGCAAGCCTCGACGGCGTCGCCGCTGAGGCGCTCGCGGCGGCGCTCGACCGCGAGGTGCGGCGCCGCCTCCATCTCTTCCTCCTGGGACTCGAGCGCTACCGCCATCATCCCTATCGCCGCGCCCTCGCCGAGCCGCCCGTGCTGTGGCAGCAGGGAACCACGCGCCTTCTCGATTATGGCGCGGATCGGGAAGGTCGAGGAGATGGCGGCGTCCGGAGACGGGCGGGGAGAGGTGGCAATGTCGCCCTCTTCGTGCCCTCCCTCGTCAATCGCGGCTATATCCTCGACCTCGCCGAAGGGAACAGCCTGCTGCGCTGGATCGCTGGGCACGGCGTCCGTCCGCTCCTCGTCGATTGGGGGCGGCCGGGGCCGGTCGAGCGCGGCTTCGATCTCACGGACTACGTGGCGGGACGGCTTGAGGCCGCGCTCGACGCCGCCGTCGCCGCGGCCGGAGGACCCATCGCCGTGGTCGGCTATTGCATGGGCGGGAACCTCGCCCTGGCCTTGGCCCAGCGCCGCCCGGACACCGTGCGGGCCTTGGCCTTGCTGGCGACGCCCTGGGATTTCCATGCCGATCGCCCGGAGCTGAGCCGCGCCGTCGCCGCGGCGGCCGAGCCCCTTCTCCATGCCGCCGATCGCCTGGGCGAGCTCTCGACCGACGTGCTCCAGGCCCTCTTCTTCCTCCTCGATCCCTATCTGGCGCCGCGCAAGTTCCTGCGCTTCGCCAATTTCGAGCCGGGCTCGCCGCGCGAGCTCGCCTTCGTCGCCCTCGAGGACTGGCTCAATGACGGGGTGCCTCTGGCGGCCGCGGTGGCGCGGGAATGCCTGAGCGGCTGGTATGGCGAGAATACCGCCGGGCGGGGCGCCTGGCGCATTGCCGGCCAAGCCGTCGAGCCTCGCGCCATCGGGGTGCCCAGCCTGGTCGTGGTGCCCGCCCAGGACCGCATCGTGCCGCCGGCCTCGGCCGAGCCCCTCGCCCGGCTCATCCCTGGGGCGGAGCGTCTGCAGCCCAGCCTCGGCCATATCGGCATGGTGGTCGGGGGGAGGGCGCCCCGGGCTTTGTGGCAGCCCCTCGCGGCCTGGCTCGTCCGCACCAGCGCGCCGCGGCCGAAAGGTTCCCGCCGCCGGCGCGCCTTGCCTTCGCAGCTGCGAGAGACCTAAACTCAGGATGAGCAGGGCGGGGCTTCCGTCTCGCACCGACCCCAGGAGGATTTTCCGATGACCGAAGTCGTGATCGCAGGCGCCGCCCGCACCCCGGTCGGCAGCTTCAATGGCTCTCTCAGCAGCGTCCCCGCATCCTATCTCGGCACGGTCGCCATCCAGGAGGCGCTGAAGCGCGCGCGGGTGGAGCCCGGCGAGGTCGACGAGGTCGTCCTCGGCCAGATCCTGACCGCGGGCCAAGGCCAGAATCCGGCGCGTCAGGCGGCGATCGCCGCGGGCATCCCGGTCGAGAAGACGGCCTATGGGGTCAACCAGCTCTGCGGCTCGGGCTTGCGCACGGTGGCCCTGGGCTACCAGGCCATCAAGCTCGGCGACAGCGCCATCGTCGTTACGGGCGGCCAGGAGAGCATGAGCCAGGCGCCCCATTGCGCCCATCTGCGCAACGGCGTCCGCATGGGCAACTTCGAGTTCATCGACACCATGATCAAGGACGGGCTGTGGGACGCCTTCAACGGCTATCACATGGGCAACACCGCCGAGAACGTGGCGCAGAAATGGCAGATCACCCGCGAGGAGCAGGATAAATTCGCTCTCGGCTCCCAGCAGAAGGCCGAGGCGGCGCAGAAATCCGGGCGCTTCAAGGACGAGATCGCCCCCGTCACCATCAAGGGGCGCAAGGGCGACGTGATCGTCGATAGCGACGAATATCCCAAGCATGGCACGACGCTCGAGGTGCTGCAGAAGCTTCGCCCGGCGTTCGACAAGAACGGCTCGGTGACCGCCGGCAACGCCAGCGGCATCAATGACGGCGCCGCCGCCCTCGTGCTGATGACGGACAAGGAAGCGGCGAAGCGCGGCGTCACTCCCCTCGCTCGCATCGTTTCCTGGGCGACGGCCGGGGTCGATCCTGCGATCATGGGCTCGGGACCCATACCCGCAAGCCGTATGGCTTTGAAGCGCGCCGGCTGGTCCAAGGACGATCTCGACCTCGTCGAGGCGAACGAGGCTTTCGCGGCGCAGGCCTGCGCGGTCAACAAGGACCTCGGCTGGGACACCAGCAAGGTCAATGTGAACGGCGGCGCCATCGCCCTCGGGCATCCCATCGGCGCCTCGGGCGGGCGTGTCCTTGTCACGCTCCTCTACGAGATGCAGAAGCGCAATGCCAAGCGCGGCCTCGCCACCCTCTGCATCGGCGGCGGGATGGGCATTGCCATGTGCGTCGAGCGCGGCTGAGCCTCACCCTCGCATCCCAACAGGCGAACGGGCCGCTTCCCGCGAGGCGGCCCGGTTTCCGTTGGCGCCGGCGCGTGCTGCCGCGCCGGCGCGCGTTGCTGTTGTTCGCGCGGCGGCTTTCGTGGTTTGATGGCGGAAGGGTTCGCAGAAATCCCATAGGGAGGCATCATGACACGCGTCGCGGTCGTCACCGGAGGCACCAGGGGCATCGGCGGGGCAATAAGCAAGGCCCTCAAGCATGGCGGCTACAAGGTCGCGGCGAACTACGCCGGCAATGACGAGGCGGCTAAGGCGTTCAGCGCCGAGACCGGCATCCGCGCCTACAAATTCGATGTCTCGGATTTCAAGGCCTGCGAGGCCGGCGTCAAGCGCATCGAAGAGGAGCTCGGCCCCATCGATATCCTTGTGAACAATGCGGGGATCACGCGCGATGCGGTGCTTCATCGCATGACCCCGGAGCAATGGTCGGCGGTCGTCGCCACCAATCTCACCTCCTGTTTCAATATGTGCCGGGTGGTGATCGAAGGCATGCGCGCGCGCAATTTCGGCCGCATCGTGAATATCGGCTCCATCAACGGTCAAGCCGGGCAATACGGCCAGGTGAACTACGCCGCGGCGAAATCGGGGATTCACGGCTTCACCAAGGCCCTCGCGCAGGAAGGCGCCGCCAAGGGAATCACCGTCAACGCCATCGCCCCCGGCTATATCGATACCGACATGGTGCGCGCTGTGCCGCCGAACGTGCTGGAGAAGATCGTTGCACGCATTCCGGTCGGGCGGCTCGGCAAGGCCGAGGAGATCGCGCGCGGCGTTCTCTTCCTCGTCGCCGACGAGGCCGGCTTCATCACCGGATCGACGCTCTCGATCAACGGCGGCCAGCACATGTATTGAGACGGCTCCGGCCGCGATGCCGGAAGCCTCGCGATCGGCTCAGGGCTGCTTCCCCCCGGCGGGTGGCGTCGTAGGCGCCGCGCGCACCAGCTTGCAGAATTCCAGCAGCTCGTTGAGGTTGAGGTCCGAAACGGCCCAATAGGTCATGGCGCCGTCCGACCAATGGACGAGATTGTCGCCCTGGCGCACGCTCGTCGCGACACCATCCGTGCGCGCCGTCGTTGGCCAGATGAAGAGCGTGATCACATGTTTGCGATGGTGATAGACAAGGGCCGCCACGTTACGTCCGCCGATATAGTCGAGCCGACCGCCGATGAGCGGGAAGCCCTCGGTCGTGAGGTCCTTGACCGGCGGCGAGAAGTCGATCTTGGTGTCGAACCAGGGCTTGACCGTATGCTCGTCGGAGGAGGCGACATCGATCAGGCGATTCTCGGAGAGCATGCCGCGCACATGGCTCGCGAACACCTCGTCGGAGACGAGATTCGCGTTGCGCGGCGTCACGTAGTAGGTCAGCCCTGCGCTGAGCCCGGCGACGAGCACGAGGGAGGCGGCGAGGCGCAGCCATTGGGGAGGTGCCGCAGGCCGGCGCAGCGTCTCGCGCTCGATGCGATCGAGAATCGCACCGCGCAGTCGCGCGGAGGCGGGGTGATAGGGCAGCTCCCGCCGCAGGGCTCCGCTCAGCGCGCGCCCCGATGCGAGCACTGCGGCGCAATTCGGGCACGCGGCGAGATGCGCCTCGATTTCGAGGCCCCGCTCGACGCCGAGCTCGCCGTCGAGATAGGCGTCGAGGAGCGGCCGTGCCTCCCGGCAGTCCATGTCAGGTCTCCCCCCGTTCCACAGGCTGCTCGGCGAGCTGCGCTGCGAGCCGCTTCTGGAGCAGGCCGCGGCCGCGCGCCAGCCGGGACATCACGGTGCCGATCGGGATTCCGGCGATCTCGCCGATCTCCTTATAGCTCAGCTCCTCGATCTCCCGCAGGATCAGGACCTCGCGATAATCGGCCGGCAAGGCCTCGAGCCCGGCGGTCAGGAGCGCCCGGTCGGCCCGCTCGATGGCGAGGGCCTCTGGCGTGGGGGTGCCGTGTCCGGCGGCTTCGAGCGCGTGCTCATGGGCGGGATCGAGACGGCCCTCGGCGTCGGGGCTCATCGATTCGCCCTTTGGGTTCTCCTTCAGCCAAGTATAACAACTATTGCGCACGATTCTCAGCAACCACGCCTTCGCGTTGCCCCCGTGAAACCCATCGAAATACTTATAGGCTCTCAGGCACGCTTCCTGCGTAACATCTTCGGCATCCGCGCCGTTGCGCAGGAGCCAGCGCGCTAGGTTATGAGCGGCATCCAGATGAGGGAGCACCTCGCGCTCGAAGCGCGCCCGCTTGCTGATCCCTGGCATGCCTGGCTGGTCTCCGTTACCAAGTAAACCGTGGGTCGCGCTCGTTTATTCCCGTCTGTCCACGATCGCGGACGGGCGCCGGATGAGGGGTCCCGTTTGCTCCAGGCACTCTAGCACACCTCGTTGTGGAACCGATACGAGGCGGCGCCGATTGGGCAGGTCGCGAAGCACGATATCCTCGGGCGCGTGCGACGCCCCGTCCCCGTGCTCGTCGCGACGATCCTCATGGGCGCGAATGCCGCCTCCTCCGGGAATAAGAACCTCCAGGCCGCGGTTGAGCATGTAACGGCGCCTGTCGCTGGCGCCATCCACCGCATCCAAGGAGGGAAACATGGGCGGCATCGATGAAACCCGTGGACGGGCGCGAGCCGGTCTCAGCCGTCGCGGCTTGCTGAAATGCATGACTTGGGCCGGAACCGGCGTCGTCTGGGGCTTGAGCGGCGGGGTGCCGCGCACGCTGGGGTTGATCGGCGACGCGGCCGCTGCTGAGGCGGCTAAGGGCCAATTCACGTTCGTGCAGATCAGCGACAGCCATATTGGCTTCCATCAGGAGCCGAACCCGAATCCCGCGGCGACTCTTGGCGAGGCAATTGCGAAGATCAAGGCGATGCCCCACCAGCCCGCCTTCCTGATCCACACCGGCGACATCAGCCATCTGTCCAAGGAAGAGCAATGGGATATCGCGGACCAGGTCATCAAAGGCGCGAATAAGGAGGTGTTCTATATTCCCGGGGAGCACGACGTCGCCGACGTCGACAACGGGAAGGCCTACCTCGCGCGCTACGGCAAGAATACGAAAGGCCAGGGCTGGTACAGCTTCGACATGGCCGGGGTGCATTTCATCGGCCTGGTGAACGTGTTCAACTTCCACCCGGGCTTCAAGTCCGCCGGCCTCGCCACGCTCGGCAACGAGCAGCTCGAATGGCTGGAAAAGGACGTTGCCCATCTCTCGGCGAGCACGCCGATCGTCGTCATGGCGCATTTGCCCTTGTGGACGATCTACGAGCAATGGGGGTGGGGCACGGCCGATGCCGGCCAGGCGCTCTCCTATCTGAAGCGCTTCGGCTCGGTGACGGTGCTCAACGGGCACATTCACCAAATCATCCAGAAGGTCGAGGGCAATATCACCTTCCACACGGCGATGGGCACGGCTTACCCGCAGCCGGCTCCGGGTGCCGCCCCGGCGCCAGGGCCGATGAAGGTGCCGGCCGACCAGCTGCACAAGTACATCGGCGTCCGCACGGTCGATTACGTTCGCAGCAGCGGCGCACCCGCGCTGATGGATAGCCCGCTTGCGGGCTGAAAGGGCACACGATGATGACAAAGGCCAATCTGCGATCACGGCGCATGCTCATTGTGCTTGGCGCGGCGGCGGTCGCGTTCGCAATCGCTGCCGCGTCACCCGCAATCGATGCCTCGGCACAGGCCGGCAAGACCGCCGAGATCGATATCAAGAACTTCCATTTCGCCCCGGAGACTCTGTCGATCGCGGCCGGCACGACGGTGACCTGGGTGAACGCCGACGAATCGCCTCACACGATCGCCGAAGCCAATGGCGCCTTCCGCTCTGCGGGGCTCGACACGAACGACAAGTTCTCTCACACATTCACGCAACCGGGAGAATTCACCTACATCTGCACCATTCATCCGCAGATGGTTGGCAAGATCATCGTCAAGTAGGCAGGGCGGCCGGAATGGCGGCGCCTCTCAATGTCGCCGCCGGACTGGTCGGACGACGACTAGCCACATCGCCCGGAGATGAGGCCCCCCGGCCGGGTGTCAGCCGTGCCCGGCCGGCCAGGCGGAGCCTTCGCCCCCGCGAGGGCTCCGCCGCTTTTGGAGCTAACTCTGGCCGGGCTGCCAGTTTGGCGATGCCAACTCGAAGGTCGCAAAGGTGAAAGCCGGCGACACGGTGCAGCCGACAAGCGCGTAGGCCCCAAGGGGCTCGGCGCTCTGCCAGGCGTGGGGCGGGACCACGAGTTGCGGCCGCTCGCCCGCGTGAATGTTCTTGCCAAGGCGGTGGGAGTCGACGTGGCACCCGTCTTCCGAGAGGTGGAGCGCGAGCGCATCGCCGGCGTAATGGTGCCAGATCTCGACGGCATCGATGCGGTGCCAATGGGAGCGCTCGCCGGCTCGGAGCAGGTAATAGATGGCGGTGACGGCCCCACGGCCCCCGACGGCCGGATGATCACGGTAGACCTCACGATAGTGGCCGCCCTCGGGATGTGGCGTGAGATCGAGCACCGCGATCAGCGCCTCCGCCTCGCTTGCCGTCGCCAAGGGGATCACTCCCTGGGCACGGTATGTCGCATCGACGGCCGCTCGGCGAAGGCTGCATACCACGCCGCGAGATGCGGCCTCGTCGCGCACCAGTCATCCGCGGCGAAGCGGAAGTCGAGATAACCGCAGGCACAGCCGGCGGCGATCTGGCCGATGGTCACGGCGCCGTTCCAGCCGGCAACCTCTCGCTCCAAGGCGTCGAGGCCGCGTTTCATCGCGGCGGCCTGGCGCGCGATCCAGCCTGGCGACTGCTCGCTCGCAGGGCGGCGGGACTCGATGCGCCGCAGCACGGCGGCGTCGAGAATGCCGTCACCGAGCGCCTGAAGCCGCAAGGCTCGCCAGCGCGCTGGCCCGGCGGCGGGAAACAGCCTCTCCCCGGCATGCAGGCTGTCGAGATATTCGCAGATCACCGGCGAATCGAAGAGCGCGGTGCCGTCATCGAGGATGAGGGTCGGAACCTTGCCGATCGGATTGTCATCGGCGATATCCGTATCCGGCGACCACACGAAGGTTGGCACGCGCTCGATCCGCGGCTCCAGCCCTGTCTCGTGAGCGACCACCATGACCTTGCGAACGTAGGGAGAGCTGGCGGAATGGCGGAGCCTCATGACGCACCTCCTGGCCCGGTCGCAGTTCTTTGGCGGCTTAGAAATGATCCTTCCGCCGCCGCACTTCGGCGAAGACGGCGACCGGATCGGCCCCCGCCAGCCCGAGATTCTCGGCGAGGCTCCGCTCATCCGCGCGCAGGAATGGATTGGTCGCGCGCTCCTCCCCTATCGTGGAGGGGATAGTGGGCTGCCCCCGGGACCGCGCCGCGTCGACCGCGGCCGCGCGGCGGCGCAGGGCGTCATTGGCGGGCTCGACCGTGAGCGCGAAACGGGCATTGGCCTGGGTGTATTCGTGGCCGCAATAGACACGCGTCTCCGGCGGGAGCATGCGCAGCCTGCCGAGCGAGGTCCACATCTGCTGCGGCGTGCCCTCGAAGAGGCGGCCGCAGCCCATGGCGAACAGCGTGTCGCCGCAGAAGAGCGCCCTGCTCGCCGCGAACCAGAAGGCGATATGGCCGCGCGTGTGGCCGGGAATGAAAATCACCTCCGCCTCCGCCTCGCCGAGGCGGTAGCGCTCGCCGTCGTCGAGGGCCACGTCGATCTCGGGAATGCGCGCGCGGTCGGGCTTGGGCCCGACGACGATGGCGCCCGTCTTGGCCTTGAGCGCGCGATTGCCGCCGGTATGGTCGGGGTGGTGATGGGTGTTGAGGATATAGGTGAGCCGCCAGCCGCGCCGGTCGAGGGCGCGGAGCACCGGCTCCGCCTCCGACGGGTCGACGACGCCGGTCGCCTCCGTGGCGGGGTCGCGGAGCAGATAGGCGTAATTGTCCTTGAGACAGGGAACGAGATCGATCTCGAGCGCAGGCATGGCGAGGCGGCCGATTCCGGGAAGGTTGAGGGTGTCGTGGCGGCGAGCCTAGCATAAGGCGTGCCGCCTGCCATCCCCGCCCTGGGCCCACGGCGCGCTGTGCTATTCTGACACCATGACGAGCGATGTCGTCGACTTGAGCCAGTTCTACGGTTCCAGCCAGGGCCAAATGGCGCGCCGCCTGATCCGCCGTCGCCTGCGGCGCTTGTGGCCGAGCATGAAGGGCCAGCGGCTGCTGGGCCTCGGCTACGCCACGCCGTATCTCCGCCTCTACCGCGAGGAGGCGGAGCGCGTCATCGCCATCATGCCCGCGGCACAGGGTGTTATCCGCTGGCCCGAGGAGGAGCCCAGTCTCGTCGCCCTCGCCGATGAGGCGGAGCTCCCGCTCCCCAATCTCCAGATCGACCGTGTGCTCCTCGTCCACGCCCTTGAGCACACGGAGCAGCTTAGGCCCATGCTGCGCGAGATCTGGCGGGTGATGACCGATGGCGGCCGGCTCCTGGTCGTGGTCCCCAACCGGCGCGGCATCTGGGCGCGGCTCGACCGCACCCCGTTCGGGCAGGGCCTGCCCTATACCGTGGGGCAGCTCTCGCGGCTTCTGCGCGAAAATATGTTCACACCGATGCAGTCCGCGGCAGCCCTGCTCATGCCGCCCACCGAGAGTCGCTTCCTGCTCGCCTGGGCGCCGGCCTGGGAAGAGCTCGGCGAGCGCTGGTTGCAGACTTTCGCGGGCGTGGTGATGATCGAGGCCGCCAAGCAGATCTACGCTGGGGCCTTGGCCCGCAACGAGCGCCGGCGGCGCACTTATATCGCCTTACCGGGCACGCCCGCGCCGGCCTGATCCTTGGCGAGGAGAAAGATGGCCTGCTCATCGAGAAGATTGGCGAGCGGGCGCGGCGCCTTGGAGCGGCGGATTCGGCCGCGCCGATCGATCGAGATCGAGCGCAGCACGCGTATGCCAAGCTCGTCGCATAGGCCGATGAAATCCGCGATCGTGCAGGGATGGATATTGGGCGTGTCGTGCCAGCGATGGCGAAACGCCTCGGGCATCGCCATGTGTCCGCGCACGAGGAGATGCCAGCGCATGCGCCAATAGCCGAAATTCGGGATCGACACGATGGCGTTGCGGCCGATGCGGACGAGGGCGAGGAGAACGCCTTTCGGATCGCGCGTCGCCTGGAGCGTCTGGCTCAGCACCGCGTAATCGAACGAGCGGGCGGGATAATCGGAGAGATCGGTATCCGCGTCGCCCTGGATTACCGGCAGGCCGTGGCTGACACAGGCGTTCACGCCGGCCTGGCTGAGCTCGATGCCGCGGCCATCGACGCCCTTCGCATGCACCAGGTGCTCGAGGAGCGCGCCGTCGCCGCAGCCGATGTCGAGCACGCGCGTCCGCGGCTCGACCATATCGGCGATGATCTGGAGGTCGAGGCGCAGATTGACCGTGCGGCGGGCGGGCCGCGTCATCTCCATGGCCGGCTCACCTCTTGCCCAGCCCGATCTGCTCCGCCGCACCGGCGAGGAACCCGGAGAGCGTCGCGAAGAATTCGGGCTCGTCGAGGAGAAAAGCGTCGTGCCCCTTGTCGGACTTGATCTCAACGAAGCTGACATTCGCCGCGACGGAGTTGAGCGCGCGCACGATCTCCCGGCTTTCCGATGTGGGGAAGAGCCAGTCGCTGGTGAAGGAGATCACGCAGAAGCGCACCGGCGTGCCCGCGAAGGCATTGGCAAGGGCGCCGCCATGCTCCATCGCCAGATCGAAGTAGTCCATCGCCCGCGTGATGTACAAATAGGAATTCGCGTCGAAACGGTCGACGAAGGTGCTGCCCTGGTGGCGAAGATAGCTCTCCACCTGGAAATCCGCATCGAAGCCGTAGGTGATGCTGAGGCGGTCCTGCAGATTGCGCCCGAATTTGCGGTGGAGGGCCGCTTCCGAGAGATAGGTGATATGCGCGGCCATGCGCGCGACCGCGAGGCCGCGTCGCGGCACCTTGCCGTGGCGCAGATAATCGCCGCCGCACCAGTCGGGATCGGCCATGATCGCCTGGCGGCCGACCTCGTGAAAGGCGATGTTCTGGGCGGAATGGCGCGCCGCCGTCGCGATCGGCACCGCCGTCACTACCCGCTCGGGATAGCTTGCCGCCCATTGCAGCACCTGCATCCCACCCATGGAGCCGCCGATCACGCAAAACAGCCTCTCGATCCCGAGATGATCGATCAGCAGCTTCTGCGCGCGGACCATGTCGCCGATGGTGATGACGGGGAAGGACAGCCCCCAGGGCTCACCGGTCGCGGGATTGATCTCCTTGGGCCCCGTCGTGCCCATGCAGCCGCCGACCACGTTCACGCAGATGACGAAATAGCGGCTGGTGTCGATGGGAAGGCCGGGCGCAATCATCAGATTCCACCAGCCCTCGCGGCCTGTCACCGGATTGATGCCCGCCGCATACTGATCGCCCGATAAGGCGTGACAGACGAGGATGGCGTTGGATTTATCGGCGTTGAGCTTGCCATAGGTCTGATAGGCGAGGGTGAAGGGCCCGAGTTCGGCCCCGGAATCGAGCTTGAGCGGCACCCGATCGCCGAAGCGAACCTCAGCGCCTGCGCCTGCTGCATCGCTGCCATTCGTCAGGAATTGCGTGACGGCCATCGCCCGGATGTCCAGCCTCTTGCGGCGCCCCACGCGCCAAGGGGCATGCCCGCGGGATAGCTAGGGACCGGGCCCGGGACTGTCAATGTTTTCTTTGATTTTGGGGGGGACAGCCAGTATGACTATCCGGCCGCTCAGGACGCTCCGAAGGAACATGCAACAAGCTATTCCCTCCCTCGAGGATCTCCGCCGCGAGATCGACGAGGTCGATGACGCCATCCATAAGCTCATCATGCGGCGGGCCGGTCTCGTCTCGCAGGTTGCCTATGTGAAGGGGATGCGGCGCGGCGGAAAATCGCCGCGCTTCCTTCGGCCGGCGCGCGAGGCGGCGGTGTTGCGGCGGCTCATGGCGCAGCATCGCGGGCCTTTCCCCAAGCCGGCATTGGTGCGTCTTTGGCGTGAGATCATCACAGCACCCTTCGCGCTCCAAGGCGATTTCTCGGTGGCTGTCTATGCCCCCAAGGAGGAGCCCGGCTACTGGGATCTGGCGCGTGATCATTACGGCGGCTCGGCACCCTTCACCGCGTTCCAGACCCCGGGCCACGTGATCGCCGCGCTCGTCGACGGCAACGCCATGGTCGGCGTGCTTCCCCTCATCCACGACGACGATTCCGACCCCTGGTGGCGCCTCTTGGCGAATGACGGCGAGCAGACGCCCGCGATCATCGCGCGGCTGCCGATGGCGCCGAGCGTCAATGTGCGCGGCGAGCAGCTGGGAGCGCTGGCGGTCGCGCGCGTGGCCTTCGAGCCGACCGGCCGGGATCATGCCTATCTCGCGATCGAGGCCGATGAGGAGATGAGCCGCGCCTCGCTGCGCTCACAGCTCACCAACGTCGACCTCGACGCGCGCGTCATCGCGATGTGGCGGGCACCGGATGCGGCGCAGCAGCTCTATCTGCTCGAAGCGAGCCACTTCGTTTCGGAGAAGGATGGCCGTCTCGCCGCCCTGCTCGCCGCGGCAGGCAGCAAGATACGCCGCGTGTTCTTCCTTGGGGGCTATGCCACCCCTTTTGCTCCCGAGGAGCTGGTTCCAACGGCGGAGGGATGATTCATGGCCCAGGCGCTTGCGCCGCGGCCCGGCATTCTCGCGATCGAGCCCTATAAGGGCGGTGAATCGGCGGTTCCGGGCGTTGATCGCATCATCAAGCTCTCCTCGAACGAGGGGGCCTTGGGGCCGAGTCCGCGCGCCATCGCCGCCATCGAGGCCGCCAGCCGCGAGGCGCACCGCTATCCCGACGGCGAAAGCAAGGCGTTGCGCGAGGCCCTCGGGCGGCGTTATGGCCTCGATCCGGCGCGCATCGTGTGCGGCGCCGGCTCGGACGAGCTCATCTCGCTGCTGACGCGGGCCTATGCCGGACCCGGGGACGAGATTCTCTACAGCGAATACGGCTTTCTCATGTACGCCATCTCGGCGCACAGCGTTGGCGCCGTTCCCGTTGCCGCACCCGAGAAAGGGCTCAGGGCGGATATCGAGGCACTCCTCGCCAAGGTCAGCGCCAAGACGCGCATCCTCTTCCTCGCCAATCCCAACAACCCCACCGGGAGCTTCCTCGCCAAGGAGGAGGTCGCGCGGCTCCATGCCGGGCTCCCGGGCAATATCCTCCTCGTCATCGACGCCGCCTATGCGGAATACGTCACGCGCAACGACTACAGCGCCGGCGCTGAGCTCGTCGAGGCGCACGACAATGTGGTGATGACGCGCACCTTCTCAAAGATCTACGGGCTCGGCGGGCTGCGCCTGGGTTGGGCATACTGCTCACCTGGCGTCGCCGACGTGCTCAACCGGGTGCGGAATCCCTTCAACGTGACGAATGTGGCGCAAGCCGCCGGCCTCGCCGCGCTCGACGACATCGCGCATGTCGATGCTGTGCGCACGAACAACGACATCTGGCTCCCCTGGGTGACGGCGGAGCTCGGGAAGCTCGGGCTCGATGTGGCCCCCAGCGTCGGCAATTTTGTGCTGGTGCGCTTTCCCGATGCGCCGGCAAAGAATGCCGACGCCGCAAACGCGTTCCTCTGCGCTCGCGGCATAATTCCGCGCAAGATGGGCGTCTACAACCTTCCTCACAGTCTGCGCATCACCATTGGGCGCGAGGACGAGATGCGGGCGCTTGTCGCGGCGCTCGCCGAGTTCATGAGCTAGCTCATGGCCGGCGGCGCTCTCTTCGGCCGGGTTGCGCTCCTCGGGATCGGGTTGATCGGCTCGTCCCTCGCGCGCCGGATGAGGCGCGACGGCCTGGCGCGCGAGATCGTCTGCAATGCCCGGAGTGAGCGCAGCCGCAAGGTGGCGCGCGAGCTCGGCATCGTCGACGCCTCCTACGAGGATCCGGCGGAAGCAGTGGCGGGGGCCGATCTCGTCGTCCTCTGCACGCCGCTCGGCGCCTATGCCGCGCTCGCCCGTGCCGTCGGGCCTCACCTGGCGAGCGGAACCATCCTCACCGATGTCGGCTCAGTCAAGAGCATGGTCATCCGCGACCTCACGCCCCATCTGCCGCCGGGGGTGCACCTCGTCCCGGGCCATCCAGTCGCGGGCACCGAGCATTCCGGGCCGGAATCGGGCTTTGCCGAGCTCTTCGAGGGGCGCTGGTGCATCTTGACCCCGCCCGGCGGCACGGATGCCACCGCCATCGAGAAGGTCCGCGAGCTGTGGCGGCGCTGCGGCATGAGCGTCGAGCTGATGGATGCGGCGCATCACGACATCGTGCTTGCCGTGACCTCGCATCTGCCGCACCTCATCGCCTATTGCATCGTCGGCACGGCGACGCATCTCGAGGAGCTGACCAATTCCGAGGTGCTCAAATATGCCGCCGGCGGCTTCCGCGACTTCACCCGCATCGCCGCCTCCGATCCCGTGATGTGGCGCGACGTATTTCTCAACAATCGCGAGGCGGTGCTCGAGATGCTCGGCCACTTCACCGAGGACCTGACGGCGCTGCAACGGATGGTCCGTTTCGGCCAGGGCGAGAAGCTCGAGGACTGGTTCACCCGCACGCGGGCCATCCGGCGCGGCCTCATCGAGGCGAAGCAGGCGTGATGGCGCCTATTCAGGCCATTTGATCGTCGGCAGCGAGAGGACCATCACAGGCCCCGCATAGAGCACTTGCCGCTCGAGCGTAAGCGGCACGGTCAGCTCCTTGGCACCGCCGTCGGGGGGAGCCTTGGCAAGGAGGCCAAGTCCCGCCTTGGCGATCATGCCGTTCTCCGGCTTCATCAGCCCTTGCGCGACGAGCGAGTCGATCGTCTCGGCATAGCCCTTGATTTTGGCGGTTCCGGCGCCTTCCGGCTGCATGTTGCCGTCGAGCGCCATCGTGGCGTCGGCGGCGAGCTGGAGGGGCCCCCAGGAGAAATCGAGGGTCTTGAGCTCGATCGTGCCGCCCTCGTCCCGCCACGCCTGGAGCGCTGCCGTCGAGGGGGCTGCAGGAAGCCGGCCGGTGATCTCACCGTCGATGGTAAGCCAGCGAAGCTGAGGACCGAGGGGGCCTGCAATCGCCTTGGGAAGGTTGATGTCCTCGAGCCTGAGCGTCAGAAACGCGCTGGGAGGAAGGGATGGGCTCCGATTGCCGTCAGTCGTCGTCGCGGGCGGCTGGATCGCCGGGGGTAGCGAGAGCGCGAGGCGGGTGGTTTGCGCCGTCACGGGGCCAGGCGCGTCGGGCGCCGTCAGGGTCAGCCCCTCGACCAGGGCGTCGACGTGGTGCAATCGACCTCGGTCGTCGAGGATGGCGGTCGCCTGCGCTGCTTGGGCGCTCGCGGCGATCTTCTCGTCGCCTGGCGTCGAGGGGAAACTCAGGACCTGCTGCCCGATCGGGCGCAGGATGATGCGCCGGAACGCCCAGGGATGCGCCTCGGCCTCGATGCCGTCTCCGGACCAGCGCCAGCGCTGCGCCGGCGCCGTTATCACGGGTCGGTCGACCTGAACGCGGATGCCGAAAGGGAAGCCGGAAATCTGCGGGGCGACGTAATCGACCTGGAAGCCGTCCGCGCGCCGCGCCGCCGTCCACTCGGCCAGGCCGTTCCGCACGCTTCCCGCCGCATAGAACCAGAAGCCCGTATAGCCGGCGGCGGCCAGGATCACGACGAGGGCCAGGGTGGCGGCAGGGCGGAAGAACCGGCGCATGAGACTCCGCCGGCAGTTATAGACGCCGGCGCGTCCGGCGTCATCCCCTGCGCGCGGAGACCTGTCTCGAAAGCATGGCATCCTCGCCGGCGCAATGGCTTGCGCGCCATCGGGTCGTCGCTAAACTGGCGCGTCCTCGGCTCCGGGTGCCTATGGTCCTCTCCTCCTCCCGCCACCGCGAGTTCACGATCGCGATGCCTGCGCTCTTCGTCGTAATGTGGAGCTCCGGCTTCATTGGGGCGAAATACGGCCTTCCATATGTCGAGCCCTTCACCTTTCTCCTGCTTCGTTTCGCCGTCGTCAGCGTGATTCTTGCTCTCGTGGCGCTGGTGGCGGGCGCGCCCTGGCCCGAGAGCTGGGGACAGTTCGGCCATATCGCCGTCGCAGGGCTGCTCGTCCAGGGCGTCTATCTTGGCGGGATCTTCGCCGCCATCCATCTCGGCGTTCCGGCCGGCGTCTCGGCGATCATCGTCAGCATCCAGCCTTTGCTGACGGCGGCGGTCGCCGGCCCGCTCCTCGGCGAGCAGATCGACGCGCGACGGTGGCTGGGGCTTGCCCTGGGCTTCGCCGGCGTCGTCCTCGTGGTCGCCCGCACCCTTCACCTGAGCGGCGCCAACCTGGCGGGTCTGGCCCTCTGCGTGATGTCGCTTGTCGCCATCACGGCCGGGACGCTCTACCAGAAGAGATATTGCGCCGCCCTCGATCTGCGCAGCGGATCGCTCATTCAATTCGCGGCCTCGGCCTTGCTGATGCTGGCGCTCTCCGCCCTCTTCGAGCAGCGGCATGTCGAATGGACGTCCCAATTCATTTTTGCGCTGATTTGGGTGAGCGTGGTGCTCTCGATCGGCGCCATCTCGCTGCTCTTCACGCTCATCCGCCGCGGCGCGGCCTCCCAGGTCGCGAGCCTTTTCTACCTGGTTCCGCCGGTGACGGCGCTGATGGCCTATGTCTTCTTCGGCGAGACCCTGGGCCCGTTGGCGCTCCTCGGCATGGCGATCGCGGCCGTCGGCGTGGCGCTGGTCAATCGGTAAGGCGATGGGCGGACTTGCCGACATCTGGATCTACGGCTACGGCTCGCTGATGTGGGATCCGGGCTTCGCCCATGTGGAGCGGCGCGCGGCGCTCTTGCGCGGTTATCATCGCGCCTTTTGCGTCTATTCGCGCCGCTATCGCGGGACGCCCGAGCGGCCGGGCCTCGTGCTCGGCTTGGAGCGCGGCGGCTCCTGCCGCGGCATCGCCTTCCGCATCGATCCGGCGCATCGGGTCGAGATCTTCGCCTATCTCCACGAGCGAGAGATGACCACCTACGTCTATGACCAGCGGCAATTGCCGGTGGAGCTTGACGACGGACGCCGCGTCCTCGCCTACACCCATGTGGCGGTACGCGATCATCCGCAATATACGGGCAAGCTCTCGGTCGAGGAGACGGTGCGCTTGATCTGTCAGGGACATGGCGAGCGCGGCCCCTGCGCCGAATACCTCGTCAACACCGTTCGGCATCTTGATGAGCTTGGCATCAAGGACGGCGCCATGCATGCCCTTTTGAAATACGTCGAGAGCCGGCGAGGCTCCTGACGAAACGCCGCCGGCGCGAGGGGCGATTGCCGTTGAGCGCGCAGCCGCCGCCTTGTATCGTCCCAGGCGGACTCCATCCCTCATGGACGGCCGTCGTCGGAGTCGAGGAGGCGTCATGACCCTGCCGCGCGAGCGCATCACCTATTCGGCCATCGTTGATCGCCCGAAGCTCGAGCTGCCCGACGGCGCGCGCATCGTCGTCTGGACGATCGTCAATCTCGAGGACTGGGACATCGCGCGTCCCATGGCCCGACAGGTGCTGCCCGCGCCCATGGGCAATGTGGTGGTGCCCGACATTCCGAACTGGACCTGGCATGAATACGGCATGCGCGTCGGCTTCTGGCGCTTCAAGGCGCTCTATGACCGGCTCGGCATCCGCCCGACGCTCTCGATCAATGCGCGGGTCTGCGAGACCTATCCTCGTGTCGCCGGGGCGTGCCGCGATGCCGGCTGGGAGTTCATGGGCCACAGCTATGTTCAGATGCCGATCCACAATATCGAGGATCAGCCGGCGGTGATCGCGAAATCCCTCGACGTCATCGAGAAGTTCACCGGCAAGCGCCCGGTGGGGTGGCTCGGCCCGGGCCTGACCGAGACCTACGACACGCCGGACCTGCTGACCGCCGCCGGCATCAAGTATGTCGGCGACTGGGTCTATGACGACGAACCCACCGAGATCGCGACGCGGAACGGGCCGCTCGTCACGCTGCCTTATACGGTCGAACTCAACGATATCCCCATGATGATCGTGCAGCACCATGAATCCGAATATCTCAAGCGCCGGGCGGTCGATCATTTCGACCGCCTCTACGCCGAGGGTGCCGAGCGGGCCAAGTTCATGGCGATCGCCATCCATCCCTATATCAGCGGCGCACCCCACCGCATCCGCTATCTCGAGGAGATCTACGAATATTGCCGCGGGCATAAGGGTGTCCTGTTCTGGAACGGTGCGCAGATCCTCGACTGGTATCTCGCGCATGGCCGCCCCGCGCGCTAGGCGGGTGCCGGCGGGCTATCCGACGGCAAGCGGCGCCTGACCATGCGGATCGAGGACGAGCGCCTGCTGACCGGCCGCGGCTGCTTCACAGCGGATGTGGACGTCCTGGGCCAGCTCCATGCCGCGTTCCTGCGCGCGGATCGCGCCCATGCCGAGATACGCGCGATCGACACCGCCGCGGCCCGCGCGGCATCGGGAATCCATGCCGTGCTCACGGGCGAGGACGTGGCGCGCGCCGGGCTGCGCGGGCTGCCCTGCGTCATGTCCCATGCCGATCGCGGCTTGCGGCCGTTCATCGCGCCCCATCGTCCCTGCCTCGCGCAGGGCCGCGTCCGCTTCGTCGGCGAGCCGGTGGCCCTTATCGTCGCCGATAGCCTCGCAGCGGCCCTCGATGCCGCGGAGCTGGTGACGGTGGATTACGGCGAGCTTCCGGCGGTGGTTGAGCCTGAGCAGGCGGCGATGGCGGGAGCGCCGGCGATCTGGCCCGAGATCCCCGACAATATCTGCTTCGAATGGGAGGTCGGCGACGCCGCAGCGGTGGCCGAGGCGCGCCGCAACGCCGCCCATGTCGTGCCGCTTCGCGTCGTCAACAACCGGGTCGTGGCCAACCCGCTCGAGCCGCGCGCGGTGATCGCCACCTATGATCCGGCGCGTGGTGATTATAACATCCGGCTCGGCACCCAGGGTATGCGCATCATGCGCGCGCAGCTCGCGACCGTGCTCGGCGTGGCCGAGGAGCGGGTGCACGTCGCAACGGCGGATGTGGGCGGCGCCTTCGGCGCCAAGACCCCCGCCTATCCCGAATATGGCGCCCTGCTGCTCGCTGCCAGGCAAACGGGCCGGCCGATCAAATGGGTCTCGACCCGTGCCGAGGCCTTTCTCTCGGAGCATCATGGCCGCGATAGCGTGATGGCGGGTGAGCTGATGCTCGATCGAGACGGTGGCTTCCTCGGCCTCGATGTCCGCTTCTCGGCGGCGATGGGCGCCTATCTCTCCTCCCATGGCCCGCTGATCGCCACGCTCAACCCGTCCAACGGCATCTCCGGCATCTATCGCATCCCGACGATCCATGGCCGCATGCGCTGCGTGATGACGAACACCGCGCCCACGGGCCCCTATCGTGGCGCGGGCCGGCCCGAGATGGCGCTCTTCATCGAGCGTATCGTCGATGCCGCGGCCCGGGAGATTGGCATCGACGGCATCGAGCTGCGCCGGCGCAATCTCGTCCGAACCTTCCCCCACAAGACGGCGACGGGCGTCGTCTATGACGGCGGCGATTTCGCCGGCTTGATCGACCGGGCGCTTGCGCTTTCGGACTGGGCGGGCTTCGCGGCGCGGCGGCACCAGTCCGCCGCGAACGGGAAGCTGCGCGGCCGCGGCGTCTCCGCTTTCCTCGAGGCGACGACGGCGAGCCCGAATGAGGAGGCGCGCATCGAGTTCCGCCGCGACGGCGGCATCGATCTCCATGTCGGCACGCAGGCCTCGGGGCAGGGGCACGAGACCACGTTCGCGTTCCTCGTCGCCACCCGTCTGTGCCTGCCGCCGGAGTCGGTGCGGCTCGTCCAGGGCGATGCGACGCGCGGCATCGCCGGCGGCCCGAGCGTCGGATCGCGCTCCCTGGTCGCCACGGGAAGCGCCGTCGCCCGGGCCGCAACGCAGGTGGTCGCGCGCGGCCGGGAGCTTGCGGCCCAGCGGCTCGAAGCCAACCCTGAGGATATCCGCTTCGAGGATGGACGCTTCGTCATCGCCGGCACCGATCGCGCCGTCACCTTGCGCCAACTCGTGGCCGACGCCTTCGCGACGCTACGCGCGAACCAGCCTTCTCCGCTCGATCAGCAGGCCGCCGTCGCGGTGCCTTGGACCTTTCCAAGCGGATGCTACATCGCCGAGGTCGAGATCGATCCCGAGACGGGAGCCGTTACCGTCGCCTCCTTCGTCTGCGTCGACGATTGCGGTACCGTGATCGAGCCTGCGCTCGCCGAGGGACAGGTGCATGGCGGCGTCGCCCAGGGGCTCGGGCAGGCCCTTTGCGAGCATTGCATCTACGCGCCGGAGACCGGGCAGCTCCTGACTGGAAGCTTGATGGATTACGCAATGCCCCGGGCCGACGACCTCCCGCCGCTCCGCTCCGCCTTCCATCCGGTTCCGACCGCCACCAATCCCCTCGGCGTCAAGGGCGTAGGCGAGGCGGGCACCACGGGCTCCGCCGCAGCGCTTCTCAACGCCGTCGTCGACGCCCTCGCGGAGCGCGGCGTTCATCACATCGACATGCCGCTCACGCCCCAACGGATTTGGGCGGCGCTGCGATAGGTGCCGCCGCCATTCGCGGCGGCGATGGCTGCGCGGACCGATTCGTGCGACACTTCCGGCGCGAGAGGGACTGACAGGGGGCCGCCATTCGTTCCTCGATCGGTGCCAAGATTTTCAGTGTCGCCGTCGGCGTCCTGCTGATGATGGGGGCGGTGTCGTTGCTCGAATGGCAACTCTCCCGCGCCGTTACCCGGCAGTTGCAAGAGGTGATCGAGGACTATGCGCCAGCCTATGTGGCGCTTGCCCAGGCCGATGTCCGCTCGGCCGAGCAGTCGGCAGCACTCCGCGGCATCTTCACCGCGACGCTCGCCGGCGGCGCAAGCGCCGATAGCTTGCGCGGATTCCATGACGAGTTCGTTGCGGCGGGGCACGACACTGATGACCGCCTCAACCGCGCCCGGGGGCTGATCGCGCGGCGCCTGTCGCAGCGCGGCGAATTTGACGACATCGCCGGCCTCGCCCGCCTCGACGAGCGTCTGGCGCAGATTCAAGAGCTGCGCGCCGGCTACGAGACCTATGTCGCGGAATTGCTCGCGCTCCTCGGTCGCGGCGACAAGGACGCCTTCAATGCCCGGCTTCCCGAGTATTTTCTCCTCCGGCGCACGCTCAATGAGAAGCTCGACGGCAGCCGCGCGGAGATGCGCGAGCTGATGGAGCGCGTTACCGCCGCCACCGCCGCCCGTCAGCAGAGGATCAGCGAGATCAACCTCGCCATCCTCTGCCTCGCCGTCTTCATCGGCATCGCCATGTCGCTCTGGGTCACGCAAGGTCTGGTGCGGCCGGTCAAGCGGCTGCTCCTCGCGATGGCGCAGGTCATCGGCGGCATTCTCGACCGGCCGCCGGTGCCGGTGACATCGAGCGACGAGATCGGCCGCCTCACCGAGGCCTTCAACCGCATGGTCGCCGAGCTTCGCGTCAAGGAGCGCATCAAGGAGACCTTCGGCAAATATGTCGATCCGCGCATCGTCGAGGGGCTCATTGCGCGCCCGGATCTCGCCCGGCTCGATGGCGAGCGCCGCGTCATGACGATCTCCTTCTGCGATATGCAGGGCTTCACCAATTTCAGCGAGGGCATGACGCCGAGCGGGCTGCTCCAGGTCATCAATACCTACCTGACGCGGTTGAGCCAGCCCGTCCGCGAGCATGGCGGCGTCATCGATAAGTACATGGGCGATGCCATCATGGCCTATTGGGGCCCGCCTTTCACCGCGAGCGAGGAGCAGGCCTCGCGCGCTTGCCTCGCCGCCCTCGATCAGGCCGCGCGCTTCGCGGAATTCGCGCGCGACCTGCCGGACATCACCGGCGTCAGGCGCGGCTTGCCGGGTGTCGCCTTCCGGATCGGGATCGCCACCGGCGAGGTCGTCGTCGGCAATATCGGCTCGGACGTGGCGAAAAGCTATACGCTCCTCGGCGACGCCGTGAACCTCGCCTCGCGGCTCGAATCCGCCAACAAAATCTACGGCACCCGCATTCTCGCGAGCGAGGCGACGATGGCGATGGCCGCCGCGCAAATCGAGGCGCGCGAGATTGACACTATCATGGTGCATGGGCGCAGTGACCCACAGCGCATCTTCGAGGTCCTGGCGCGCAAGGGCGAGGTGAATGACGCGCTAAAGCGCCTCTGCGAGGCGTTCGCGGCGGGCCTTGCCGCCTATCGCGCCGGCGATTGGAGCGGGGCGGAAGCGGCCTTCCGCCATTGCCTGGAGCTGCGGCCCGAGGACGGCCCGGCACGGGCCTTCCTCAAGCGCCTGGCGCATTTCAAGGCAGCGCCGCCGCCCTCGCCCTGGGACGGCGTGTGGCATTTGGCGGAGAAGTAGCAGGCAAGTGAGCGGTCGCGCTGCAGCCGAGGGTGCCTAGCCGCATCTCGAGTAGCCGCAACTCGTGCAGACGTCGCAGCCTTCCTGGCGAACGAGCGAGGCCTGGCCGCATTTGGGGCATTGGCGCATCCCGCCGGTGGCCAGGCCGACAACTTTACGCTCCTCGCGATAGCTCTCGCGTTGCTCCTTGGGATTGGGCAGGAAGCCGATATCGATCATGTGGCGCTCGATCACCTCGCCGATGGCGGCGAGGAGCGAGGGTACGTAATGGCCATCCATCCACTGCCCGCCGCGCGGATCGAACACGGCCTTGAGCTCCTCGACGACGAAGGAGACGTCGCCGCCGCGGCGGAAGACGGCACTGATCATGCGCGTCAGGCCGACGGTCCAGGCGTAATGCTCCATGTTCTTGGAGTTGATGAACACCTCGAACGGCCGCCGCCGCCCGTCCTGCACCACGTCGTTGACGGTGATGTAGAGGGCGTGATCGCTGTCGGGCCAGCGGATCTTGTAGGTTTGGCCGGGGAGCGCCTCGGGCCGGTCGAGGGGGCGCGTCATGTAGACGACGCCGCCGGCCTCGAAGGCGTCGGCATGGCGGGCGGGCGGCTCGCCGAGGGGGAGCTTCGGCTGGGGTGCCGCCTCCTCCTTCTTTTTCACCTCCAGCACGGCGCCGGTGATCTCGTTGGGCCGATAGGTGGTGCAGCCCTTGCAGCCCGTCTCGTAGGCGAGCTGGTAAACGTCCTTGAACGCATCGAACGCGATGTCGACGGGCACGTTGATCGTCTTCGAGATCGAGCTGTCGATGTATTTCTGCACGGCCGCCTGCATCACCACATGGTCGCGCGGCTGCAGCTGCTGGGCGTCGACGAAATAATCGGGAAGCACGATGGCCTCGCCCTTGAGCCGCCGGAACAGGCGATAGGCGAAATCGGTCACCTCCTCCTCGCGCCGGCTGCCATCCGGCATGAGGACGTTGCGGTTGTATTTGAAGCTGAACACCGGCTCGAGGCCCGAGGAGACGTTATCGGCGAAGAGCGAGATCGTCCCGGTCGGCGCGATCGAGGTGAGAAGGGAATTGCGGATTCCCTGCTTGGCGATCGTGGCGCGCAGCTCCCCGTCGAGGCTCTGCACATGCTCGCCCGCGAGGTATTTCTCGGCGTCAAACAGGGGAAAGCTGCCCTTCTCCGCCGCGAGCGCCGTCGAGGCGAGATAGGCGGCGTGCTGGAGGCTCTTGAGCCATTGCTCGGTGAGGGCGACGGCCTGGTCGCTGCCATAGCGGGCGCGGCACATGATGAGGGCGTCGGCAAGCCCGGTGACGCCGAGCCCCATGCGCCGCTTGGCCTGGGCCTCGTGGCGTTGCTGGGGAAGGGGGAAGTTCGAGATGTCGATGGCGTTGTCCAGCATGCGCACGGCGAGCGGCACCAGTCTCGCGAGCCGGTCGGTGTCGAGGGCGGCATCCGCCTCGAAGGGATTGCGCACGAGAACTGCGAGATTGATCGAGCCGAGGAGGCAGGCGCCATAGGGCGGCAGCGGCTGCTCGCCGCAGGGATTGGTCGCCGCGATGGTCTCGCAATAGGCGAGATTGTTGGCGCGATTGATGCGGTCGATGAAGATCACGCCGGGCTCGGCATAGCCATAGGTCGAGCGCATGATCTTGTCCCACAGCTCCCGCGCGGGAAGCGTCTTGTAGAGGGTGCCGCCAAAGGAGAGCTCCCAGGGCTGATCCTCCTTGACGGCCTTCATGAAGGCGTCGGTGACCAGGACCGAGAGGTTGAACATGCGGAGCCGCCCCGGCTCCCGCTTGGCCTCGATGAAGGCCTCGATATCGGGGTGGTCGCAGCGCATCGTCGCCATCATGGCGCCGCGGCGATAGCCGGCGCTCATGATGGTGCGGCACATGGCATCCCACACGTCCATGAAGCTGAGCGGGCCGGAGGCGTCGGCGCCGACGCCCCTGACCGGCGCGCCGCGGGGCCGCAAGGTCGAGAAGTCGTAGCCGATGCCGCCGCCCTGCTGCATCGTCAGGGCGGCCTCCTTGAGGTGATCGAAGATCCCGGCCATGTCGTCCGGGATGGTGCCCATCACGAAGCAGTTGAAGAGGGTGACGTTGCGCCGTGTGCCGGCGCCGGCGACGATGCGGCCGGCCGGCAGGAACTGGAAGCCCTCCATGGCCCCGTAGAACGCCTCGGCCCAGCGCTCGCGCTCGCGCTCCGGCTCGGCCAGGGCCTCGGCGATCCGCCGCCAGGACTCCTCGATGGTCTTGTCGACGGGGGTCCCGTCCGGCGCCTTCAGCCGGTACTTCATGTCCCAGATTTGCTGGGAGATCGAGGCAACCCTCGCCATCTGCCGCTCCACTCTCTACCGACGCGAACGCCCCCTGCCGCCCCGATGGCGGCAGGCCACCACCTGCTCCGATGCGAAAAACGAAACCCGGGCACACGGGGACGGCCCCTAGGAAGTCTAGGAGGCGCGCCTCGGAAGGTCAATCAAAAGTTCCCGTTCTGTTTCCACAAGGCGGCGCTGCGGACAAGCTCTTGCCGCGCCGAAGAATCCCCCAAACAATCCCCCGTATCCACTTTGTCCCGATATCTGTCATTCCACATAGGGAGGAGCTGTCAACGCCTTGATAGGCGGGCCGTTTCCGAATTCATCCACGTCACTCCCATAATGCGATATCGGTCCGGGAATTATTATCCACAGGTTTTTCCACAGGCTTCCTGTGCTTCTGCGACGAGGATCTGACAAGCGCCCTCGATGCGCCGCTCGAGCTCAGCCAGGAAATCGCCCCGGGATAGTCCGGGCGCGATCGGCGGCAGGAAGGCGACGACGACACGGCCGCGACGCTTGAGGAAGCGCCGCCGCCCCCAAAAGAGGCCGGAATTGAGCGCTACGGGTATTACGGGACGGCGAAGCTGGGCATAGAGCGCTGCCACGCCCGGCTGATAGGGTCGGTGGTGCCCGGGTGCCGTGCGCGTCCCTTCGGGGAAGATGACGATGGGGCGGCCTGCGGCGGCGCCGGCCTCGGCGCGGCGCAGCATCTTCTTGAGCGCAACACCCCCGCCGCGGCGGTCGATGGCGATCTGCCGCGTCTTCCAAAGATACCAGCCGAAGAACGGGATGAGCATGAGCTCCTTCTTGAGCACGATCATCGGATCCGGGGTGAGGAGCGGGAGCATGATCGTGTCCCAGGCCGATTGGTGCTTGAAGGCATAGATGGCTCCGCTTTCGCCCCGATGCTCCAGGCCGCGCAGCTCATAGCGTAGGCCGACGGCCGCGGCGAGAAACCCGACAATGCCGCGGGCCCAGAGGCGGCCGAGGCGGACGAGCCAGCTCCGCGGCAGGGCGAGAAGCGGCAGGCCGAGCAGGCAGAGAAGTCCCGTCCAGCCGAAGAACAACAGGTTGAAGACGAGCGAGCGGAGGACGGTCATCGGCCGCCGCTCATGGGGGGCTTTGCACATGCGGCGCCACGAGGCTGGCAATGCCGTCGCGCGCAAGGGCGAGGAGGTATTTGTCGTATTCGCCGATGATGAGTTCGGCGCTTCCCGGCCAGAGCCACCAGTCGGACTTCACGCGCTCGGGGAAGACGGGATGGGGGATGAGCTTGATCCCCGGCATGGCTCGGCGGAATTCGAGAAGGCTGCGCGGCATGTGATAGGCGGCCGTGACGAGAAGCAGGCTGTGGTAGTTCTCGGCCGCCATCCATACCGCCGTCTCCATCGCGTTGCTGTAGGTGCTGTCGGCGGCGTGGCCAAGGGCAATGCAGCAGTCGAGATGGGCGGGCGAGCGGCGCGCCAGGCGGAGAAGCTCGTTCACCTCGACCCCACGATAGACGCCGGAGACGAACAGCTTCTTGGCCCGTCCGGCCTCGAGGAGGGCGAGCCCCGCCTCGAGCCTTTCGCTGCCGCCGGTGAGCACGACGATCGCGTCGGTCGTCGCATCCGGCTGCTCGACCGTCGTCGGCACTTGGCGCGAAAACCAGACGAGGCCTCCCACCCAGAGGATTGCCAGCGCCGCGGCGACGCCACCGATGACGGCGAGGCGGCGCGAATGCGACCGGATGGAACCTATCATGGCGCGGTTCTACACCATCCGGGCGAGCGTGCGCAGCACCGTCAGACGCGCGGTCAGCATGGCGATGAGCGCGGTCGCGGCGGGGAGCAGGGCGAGGGCGCCCCACTGCCATGGCTGCAGCGAGAGGTCGGGGAGGATGCCGAGGCTGCCGGGTCGGACGATGCGCGCCACGGCGAGCAGCGTGCCTGCAGCACCGACGAGGCCGGCTAGGCCGCCGCGCAGCCCGATCGCGAGGGCATGGGACTGGAACTGGCGGGCCACATAGGAGTCCTGGGCGCCGATCAGGTGCATCACTTCGATGACATGGCGATGGATCGCGAGCGCCGTACGCGTGCCGAAGACGGTCACCGCCGCCGCTGCCGCCGCGATCAGAAGCAGAACGACCAAGGCCACGAGCTCGACCATGCGGCCGAGCATCACGAGCTTGTGCAGCCAGCGCTGGTGATCGTCGAGCGTGGCGTTGGGCACCGCATCGCGCAGGCGCGCCGCGAGCGCGGCGAGGTCGAGATGCGTGTCTGGTGCCAGGCGAATATCGATGAGCGCGGGCAGCGGCAGGTCGCGGGCCCCGTCGGGTCCGAGCCAGGGCGAGAGAAGCTTGGCGATGCGCTCGTCGCTCAGGGCCTCGGCCTCGGCCACGCCCGGCGTGCCGCGCAGGAGCGCGAGCGCCGCCGCGACGCGCTCGCCGGTCTCGCCGTCGCTCGCCGGCATGATCTGCACCGTGAGCGAGCCCGTCAGCCCCTGGCTCCAGCGCTCGATGGCGCTGCTTGCGACCAGGGCGCCCGCGAGCGCCAAGGTGGCGAGATAGACCATGAGGGCGATAATCCAGGGGATGAAGCGGCTCGACTCGTCGCTGGCGAGAGGAAGGTCGGAGCGACGGCGCAACATCCTGGGCTTCACGCGACCGTGCGGCGCGCGCCGGTGAGCCGCCGCAGCTCGCCGCGCTCGAGATGAAGGCAGGGGTGCGGGAAGCGCTTCACCAGGTGCTCGTTATGGGTCGCGATCACGATCGTCGTCCCCAGCTTGTTGAGCTCCTCGAAGAGATAGAGGAGGCGGAGGGCGAGCTGGTCGTCGACATTCCCCGTCGGCTCGTCGGCCAGAAGCAGGCTGGGGCGGTTGATCACGGCGCGCGCGATCGCCACGCGCTGCTGCTGACCACCGGAAAGGGTGGGCGGCGTGGCGCCGAGATGGTCGGCCAGCCCGACCCAGGCAAGGAGCTCGGCTACATGGGCGCGCACTTGGTCGTCGCGGGCGCCCGCTACGCGCAGCGGGAGCGCCACGTTATCGAGGGCCGAGAGATGGTCGATGAGGCGGAAATCTTGGAAGACGACGCCGATGCGGCGACGCAAGGCCGGCATCTCGCGGCGATCGGTCGTCGCGATGTCCCGCCCGAAGAGGGAGATGAGCCCGCGCGACGGGCGGTGTGCGAGATACATGAGCTTGAGCAGCGAGGACTTGCCCGCGCCGCTCGCGCCGGTGAGGAAATGGAAGGAGCCCGGCGCCAGGGCGAAGCTCACGTCCTGGAGGACCTCCGGGCCCATACCATAGCGCATGCCGACGTTTTCGAAGCGGACGACGGGTTCCCTCTGGTCCATGATCGGCGCAGTTCTCGCCGGTACTCCCTCGTCCGGCAACGGGTTGCCGCGGAAGAGCCGGCGGCAGCCGGAAAGCTAGCATGGCACGGGCCTCTGCCGAGGTAAAGCACGGCGCCGCTGCGGTTAACGCATGCGCGCATCGGCAGGGGCTTGCTTGCCATGGCCCGGGTCGAGGCCCTATAAGGGTCTGGTCCTGCGGCGAAAACAGCGGCCGATGATTCTCACCTGCCCCACCTGCTCGACGCGCTATCTCCTCGATCCCGCCAGGCTGGGCGGCGACGGGCGGCTGGTCCGTTGCGGGAAATGCAGCCACACCTGGCATCAGGCGCCGCCGCCCGACATGCCGAAGGCCGTCGATCCTCTGCCCTTCGTCACCGAGGAGATCCGACCGATTCCGCCGGGCTCCAATCTGCCCGCGTTCCCGCCCGTGCGCCGCCAGCGCAGCAATGCCGCGGGCTGGGTCGCGTTGCTCGTCGTCGTGATCGCGATCCTCGCCGCCGGCCTCGTCGCCCGCGAGCAGATCGTCCAAGCCTGGCCGCCGGCGGCGAAGCTCTACAGCGCCGTCGGGCTGGGTGCGGCCTTACCCGTAGCGCCCGGCGACGGGCTCGAGGTGCGCCACGTCACCTCCAAGCGCGTCATGGAGGATGGCGCGCAGGTGCTCGTGATCGAAGGCGAGGTCGCGAACGTCTCGCAAGGAGTGAGGGAGGTGCCGCCCCTGCGCGGGACGCTTCGCGACGCGCAGGAGCACGACCTGCAGCAATGGACCTTCGGCGCATCGGCATCCAAGCTGCAACCAGGCGAGACGGCCAGCTTCTCCACGAAACTCAAGAATCCCGCCGCGGCGGCGACCGGGATATCCATTACCTTCGCGCCCGCCGACAAGGGATAGGGTTGCCGGCGCCCGGGCGCGGCTTCGCCGGTTGAGCTTGGGTCGAGAAAGGGCAGCGCAGGAGCATCGCTTGGCGGATATCTTGATCGCCGAAGACGATCGGGCGGTGCGCGAATTCGTCGCACGGGCATTGCAGCACCGCGGGCACCGCGTCGTCACCGCGGAGGACGGCCTCGAGGCGCTGGCCAAGCTGGGCGGCGAGCCCTTCGACCTGCTCATCTCCGACATCGTCATGCCCGGCATGGACGGCATCGAACTGGCGCTCAAGGCCAGCAAGGATTGGCCGAAGATGTCCGTGCTCCTCATGACCGGCTACGCCCATGAGCGCCAGCGCGCCCATAACCTCGACGCGCTGGGCCAGGCGGTGGTCGCGAAGCCCTTTACCTTGCAGCAGATCTGCGACGCCGTGGACGAGGCCCTGAAGCGCGGGATGCCGCAATAGCAGCGGGGGCTTACGCCGTGCGCCGAGCCCATGAAATTCCCACCGCGCGCTCCTTGCGTCGCCATGCGGATCATCGCCGGCAAGGGATCAAGCGGGCGTTCGCATCATTCCGGATTAAAATCGCTTCAGCAGGCGATCGATATATTCGAGCTCGATCTCGGGCCGCTGCCGCTCTCCCGCGCGGCGCTGCAGCTCCTCCTCGATCTCGCGCGCGCGCTGCATGGCGCCGTGATCGGGGATCCGCACGTCATTCGCGTCGTAGTTGCCGTAGCCGGGCGTCACGCGGCCGAGAGGATCGCGCGACGGCCCGAATGGGTCGAACATATTCGGGTTCTGCTGGCCGAACTGGTTGCGTAGCTGCTGCATCATCGCCTCGCGGCCCTGGCGCAGCTGGTCAAGGGCCTGGGATTGAGCATCGGCGGCTTCGCCGGGCGCGTCGCGATTGAGCGCGCCGGTCGCCTGGCCCATGTCCTGCTCGGCTCGGCCGAGGGGATCGGGAATCTGCCCCGTCATCTCGCCGAAGCGGCGCATGATCTCGCCGAGCGCGCGGCGGAGCGCCTCCTGCTCGGCGGCGCCACGCCCCTGGCCGGGCGGCGCCATCGGCGGGCCGTCGCGGCCCTGCTGCGCCTCCCGGAAGGTGCGCTGCAAGAGGTCGTCCTGCCGGCCGATCAGGCGGTCGAGGTTGCGCATGAGCTCGCCGGCGCCGTTCTGTGCCTGGCCGTTCGGATTGCCGCGCGCGATCCGCAGGTTCTCGAGCATGTCCTGCAGCTGAGAGAGGAGCTGACGCGCCGCATCGCGCGCGCCGGTGCGTGCCATCTCCCGCATCTGGTCGAGGAGCTTGTGGAGATCCTGCATGCGGAGCTGCTGGGCGTTCTGGTCGAGCGGCGGCTGGTTCTGCTCGGGGTTTTGCATCTGCTGCTGGATCATCGCGGCGAGATAGCGATCGATGGCGTTCTCGAGCTGGCTGATGAGATCCTGGATCTCGCTGTCCGGCGCATTGCGGTCGAGCGCATCCTGGAGCTTCTTCTGGAGGTCCCTCAGCTCGCGCTCGGCCAGGGGGAGGTGCCCTTCCTCGACGGCGAGTGCCGTGTCCCAGAGCAGCTTCTGAACCGATGCGATCGTCGCCGGCGTGTCGGAGAGCTGGAGCCGCGCGCGCGCCGCGATGAGCGCCAGGAAGACGGGAATGTCGCCGTGGAACAGGCCCGGCTGGGACGCGATCGCGGTGAGCCCGGCCGAGACTTCGAAGCGCTTGGCGGGATCGGCTGTCAGCTCCTTGCGCTCGGCGATGATCGCGCGTGCGACGGGATTGTGGAAGGTACGCTCCGGAAGCACGGTCTCGACCGCGTCGCTCTTGCCCGTCTTGCCGGCCTCGTCCTTGGCGAAGAGCTGGATCGTTACCGGCAGGCCCGCCCAGGGATGCGGCGTCAGGTCGTGGAAGCTCGTCTCGTGCGCCTGCTTGGGATGGCCGTTCGAGAGCGGCAGATCGAGCTCGATGGGCTGCTCCCCCTTCGGCGCGTTCACCCGCCGGATCTCCGCCTTGACCTTGGCGAGGCCGTATTGGTCGGCGGCCGTGTATTCGAGCCGCAGAGCGGCGCGCTGGGTCGCCGCCGGCGGTGTCGCGAAGGCGATCGTGGGCGCCGTCTCCGGCACCATACGGATCGCCCAGGCCCCGATCGTGCGGCCGCCCTGGCGCACCTCGAGGCGGTCCCCGGACATCGGCTGGTTCTCGAGCTGGTACGTGCTCTCGTCGACGGATTTGAAGGGGATCGTCTTGTCGGCAAGATGGAGCTGGGGCACGCCGCTTCCCCCCTGCACGCGGCCCAGAAGCTTGCTGCCCACCGGCACGTTCACGGTGGCCGGCGCCGGCGGTGGCGCTGTCTTCTCCCGCGCCGCCGTCTCCTGGGCGGCCGTCGGGGCGCGGAGGAAGATGGGTGCCAGGCCCGTATAGGTCGGCGGCGTCAGCCACAGCTCGACCGTTGCGGCGGGGCGCGTTGCGAAGGGGCCAAGCTGCGGCAGCAGCGCGCGCGCGAGGCGATGGGGCGCGTCGCTTCCGGCGGCGACGAAGCCGAGGGCCAAGACCACGATGAGCAGCAAACGAAGCGCGCGCGGATCCCGCGCCGCGAGGCCGGCGCGCGGCAATGTAATGCGCATGCGCCCGAGCTGCGCGCGCATCCGCTCCAGATGGGCACGCCAGAGCGCTTCGCTGAAGGCATCGCCGCCGCCCACGGCGAGCTCGTCGCCGAGCGCTGCGAGGGGGCGGTGACGGAAGCCGCTGTCCCGCTCGATCCGGCGGGCAGCGGCGCTCGCGCTCGGCAGCGCAAGCGCCTGTGCGAACCTGTAGAGAGACCAGGCCAGGCCCGCGGCGAAGCCCGCAAGCACGAGAAGATGGAGCCAGCCGGGAAGCAGCGGCAGCAGGTCCGTCAACGCCAGGACGAGGAACAAGCCAGCGATGCCGAGGGCCGGCCACGCCGCAGGCCAGGCTTTCTCCCAGAAGAGCGCTGCGCGCGCCAGCGTCAGCGAGCGCGTCTTCGTATCGCTCCGCGCCGGTCTCGTCTCGTTGCGATCTTGTGTCACGCCGCGCCGCGCGCAGGCTTGTCCGCGCGCTCGCCGAGCCAATCGGGCAGACGGTCCCGCGCGATCAGATCTTCATATCGCGGGCGAGGCCGCACCACTGCATAGCGTTGGCCTTTGACCAGGACCTCCGCCGCAGGCAGCCGGCTATTGTAGGTCGAGGACATAGAGGAAGCGTAGGCTCCGGCCGTGCAAATGGCAAGCAAGTCACCGGAAATTACGGGTGGCAAAGGTCGCGCCCGCGCAAAAATGTCACCGCTTTCGCACACCGGGCCGACGACGTCGACAGGCTCGGGAATGGCGCCGGCGGCCGGCTCCGCCACGGGGCGGATGGCGTGATAGGCGTCGTAGAGCGTCGGGCGCAGCAAATCGTTCATCGCGGCGTCGACGATCACAAAACGGTGAGCGGCGCCCTGCTTCACATGGATCACGCGCGTCACCAGCACGCCGGCATTGCCGACAAGGAAGCGCCCGGGCTCGAACATGAGACGGCAGTCGAGGCCCTTGACGGCGGCCTTCACCATCGCCGCGTAATCGCGCACGTCGGGCGGCACTTCCTTGTGATAGGCGATGCCTAGACCGCCGCCGAAATCGAGCCGCCGGATGTCGTGCCCGTCGGCGCGGAGCGTGCGCGCCAGATCGACGAGGCGCGCAAAGGCCTGCCGATAGGGCTCGAGCTCGAGGAGCTGCGAGCCGATATGCATGGCGACGCCGCGCAGGGCGAGATTGGGTAGCGCCGCGCCACGCGCGTAAAGGCGGCGCGCGTCGTCGATGGGAACCCCGAACTTGTTCTCCTTCTTGCCCGTGGTGATCTTGGCATGCGTGCGGGCGTCGACGTCGGGATTGACGCGGATGGCGATGGCGGCTTGCCGGCCCGCGGCTTGCGCGACTTGCGAGAGGAGCTCGAGCTCGGGCTCGGACTCGACGTTGATCTGGAAGATTCCCGTCTCGACGGCAAAGGCGAGCTCGGCGCGGGTCTTGCCGACGCCGGAAAAGACGATGTCCGCGGGGGCGATTCCGGCGGCAAGGGCGACGCGCAGCTCGCCCTCGGACACGACATCGGCGCCGGCCCCCGCCTCGGCGAGGCTACGCACGATCGCCAAGGTCGGATTGGCCTTGACGCCGTAATAGACCTTGGCGTCCACGTCGGCAAAGGCATCGACATAGGCGCGATAGCGCTCGAGGAGTGCCGCGCTGGAATAGCAATAGAACGGCGTCCCCACCTCCGCCGCGATGCGCGCGAGCGGAACCTCCTCGGCGCAGAGCGCCCCGTCCTTGTAGGTGAATGGGTCCATGGATCGACTATTCTCGCTTGGGGAAGGGCTGGATCTCGCTCGGCGGCGGATAGCGATCGCCATCCTCCGGCGGCGGGTAGCGATTCTGGAGCGTGTCCTGCCGGCCGGCGGGCACTTGGGGCGGCCCGGCCCGGCCGCAGGCGGCGAGACCCGCCGCGAGCATGGCGGCGAGGAGCGTAAGAGTGCTTCTGCGAATCATGCGCGGCGGCCGGATCATAGGTAGCGTCTCTTGGCCTCGGCGATGGCACGGCGGACGCGCGCTGGCGCCGGTCCACCCAGGCTGTCGCGGCTGGCGACAGCCCGCTCCACGCTCAAGGCCGCGAAGACGTCCTTGGTAATGCGCGGCTCGATGGCGCGCATCTCGGCGAGGTCGAGCTCGTCCAGGCGGCAGCCTTTCTCCTCGGCGCGGCGGACGATGCGGCCCGTCACGTGATGGGCGGTGCGGAACGGCAGGCCGCAGGCGCGCACGAGCCAATCGGCGAGATCGGTCGCCGTCAGGAAGCCGCCGCCAAGGGCCGCCCGCATCGCCCCTTGATCGGCCTTCATGTCGCGCACCATGCCGGTCGCGGCCGCCACCAGGAGGGAAAGCGTGTCGGCGGCATCGAAGACGGGCTCCTTGTCCTCCTGCATGTCCTTGCCATAGGTGAGCGCCAGACCCTTCATCACCACGAGCAGCGTGCTGAGGTTGCCGATGAGCCGCCCGGCCTTGGCGCGCACCAGCTCCGCCGCATCGGGGTTGCGCTTCTGGGGCATGATGGAGCTTCCCGTGGTATAGGCGTCGGACAGCGCCACGAAGCGGAACTGGTCGCTCGACCAGATGACGATCTCCTCGGCGAGGCGGGAGAGATGCACCCCTGCGATGGCCGCCGCGGCGAGGAACTCCAGCGCGAAGTCGCGATCCGACACGGCATCCATGGAATTCGCCATCGGTCGCGCGAAGCCGAGCGCGCGCGCCGTCATCTCCCGGTCGATGGGAAAGGAGGTTCCGGCGAGCGCCGCGGCCCCCAGGGGGCATTCGTTGAGGCGCCGGCGGCAATCGGCAAGCCGCCCGCGGTCGCGCCCGAACATCTCCACATAGGCCATCAGATGATGGGCGAAGGTGACCGGCTGCGCCGGCTGGAGATGGGTAAAGCCGGGCATCAGCGTCCCGGTGTGCCGCTCCGCCTGAATGATGAGCGCGCCCTGCAGGGCCTTGAGCGCCGGATCGAGCCTGTCGATGGCGTCGCGAACCCAGAGGCGGAAATCGGTTGCCACTTGGTCGTTGCGCGAGCGGGCGGTGTGGAGGCGGCCGGCCGGCTCGCCGATCAGGGCGGCGAGGCGCGCCTCAACATTCATGTGAATGTCCTCGAGGGCGCGGGAGAAGCGGAACTTGCCGCTTTCGATCTCGCGCAGGACCTCGTCGAGGCCGCGGATGATGGCCGCGCCGTCCTTGCGGGAGATGATCTTGCGCGCGGCCAGCATGGTCGCATGGGCCTTCGAGGCGGCGATGTCCTGGGCATAGAGGCGCTGATCGAAGTCGATCGAGGCGTTGATCTCCGCCATGATCGCCGCCGGGCCTGCGGCAAATCGCCCTCCCCACAGGGGATTGGCCCGATCCTTGGCGCGCGCGGGCTTGGCTTTCGCCGCGGCTTTTGCTTTGCTGGGTCTGGTTACGGTCATGGCGATAGAGTTCGTGAGATGAAGCTCGGTAAGCGGTTCACGGGATGGGCCTTTGCGTCGGCAGGCGCCGGACTGGCCGTCCTGATCGCCGCCAGCCTGCTCGGGCTGAACATGACCGCCCCGGCGGCGCAGCCCGCAGGGGCCGAGCCCGTCCTGCGGGGCAGCATGGGCGACTTTAGCTATTTCGAGCCGCCGCGGCCAGTACCGCCGATCAGTTTCGTCGATGCAAGCAACCAGAGCCACAGCCTCGCCGACTACAAGGGCCGCGTGGTGCTCGTGAACTTCTGGGCGACGTGGTGCGCGCCCTGCGTTCGCGAGATGCCGTCGCTCGACCGGCTGCAGGCCGCATTGGGCGGCCGCGACTTCCTCGTCCTCGATCTCTCACTCGACCGCGAGGGGAAGGCGGCGGTCGAGCCCTATTTCACTGCAAACAAGCTGACCCATCTTGGCGTCTATCTCGATCCCAAGGGCGAGGCCTTCCGCGCCTGGCAAGGCCAGGGCGTTCCCACCAGCTTTATCATCGGGCGTGACGGCCTCGCGCGCGGCGTGATGCTGGGGCCGGCCGATTGGAGTTCCGCCGCCGCGGTCGCGTTGATCCGCCATTTCATGGATGAAGGCGGTGGGGCCGGGACCGGCGCGGCACCCGTGCAACATACCAGCACGCCGCCGCCCGCGGCCGGCTGACGGCCTACCCACCGCGATCAAAGGCGGGCAAGGGTCGGGATGAGCGCCCTCAGATCCCCACGCGCCAAGTCGAGCCGCGCCGCAGCAGGGCGTTAAGGTCGGGCGCGGACCCCCGCTTCGTCGCCTCCTCGATCTGCCCCACGACCTGGCGCTCATAGGTCGGCGCCGGGCTGCAATAGAGCACGCCGAGGGCCATGGGGAAGGCGGGCGGCTCCATCTGCGCGAGCATCACCGCGAGCGGCCGGCTGGTCTCGTCATGCACGAGCAGATCGGACTCCGTGACGCCGTTCTCGCCGAGATGCACGACCTCGAGCTCGAGGCTGCCCGGCTTGAGGCGAAGCCCCTTCTTGCGGTCCTTGCCGAAGACCATCGGCTTGCCGTGCTCGAGATGGAGCTGGGCCTCCGCCGCGACGTCCTTCTCGGTGAAATGGCTATAGGCGCCGTCGTTATAGACAATGCAGTTCTGGAAGATTTCCACGAAGGAGGCGCCCTTGTGCTCATAGGCCCGCTTGAGCACGCCGGGGAGATGGGCCTGGAGCGTGTCGATCGAGCGCGCGACGAAATGCCCGCCGGCGCCGAGTGCGAAAAGCGTCGCCGAGACGGGCTGGTCGATCGAGCCCATCGGGGTCGAGGGCGAGCGTGTGCCGGGGCGCGAGGTCGGCGAGTATTGGCCTTTGGTCAGGCCATAGATCGCATTGTTGAAGAGCAGGATCTGTAGATCGACGTTGCGCCTGAGCGCGTGCATGGTGTGATTGCCGCCGATCGACAGCATGTCGCCGTCACCGCCGATCACCCAGACATCGAGGGCGGGATTGGCCAGCTTGACACCGGTGGCGATCGCCGGCGCGCGCCCGTGGATCGTGTGGAATCCATAGCTCGCCATGTAATAAGGGAAGCGGGCCGCGCAGCCGATCCCGGAGACGAACACGGTGTCCTCCCGGCGGGCGCCGATATCGGCCAGCGTCTTCGTCACCGCCTTGATGATGGCGTAGTCGCCGCAGCCGGGGCACCAGCGGATCTCCTGGTCAGAGGCGTAGTCCTTGGGCGTGAGTTTCTGGGGCGGGGTCGCGATGTTCATCTCAAGCCTCCAGCAGCGCGCGCACCGCGCTCTCGATCTCGGCGATCTTGAAGGGACGGCCCGTTACCTTGTTGAGCCCCTTGGCGGGAATGAGATAGCGGCTGCGGATCACCGTGAGGAGCTGCCCGTTGTTCATCTCGGGGATGAGCACGTGCTCGAACCCTTGGAGGAGCTCGCCGAGATTGGCCGGCAACGGCCAGATGTAGCGCAGATGGATGTGGGAGACCGACCGGCCCTCCCGGCGCAGATTGTCGACGGCGCGGCCGATCGGCCCGAAGGTCGAGCCCCAGCCGAGAACCGCCACCTTTCCCGTCGTCGCGCCGTCCTCGGTCCGCTGCGGCGGCATGTCCTTGGCGATCCCGTCGATCTTGGCCGCCCGCGCCTTGGTCATGCGCTGGTGGTTGTCGGGATCGTAGGAGATATTGCCGCTGTCGTAGTCGCGCTCGATGCCGCCGATGCGGTGCTCGAGCCCAGGCGTCCCCGGCTTGACCCAGGGTCGCGCCAGGGTCGCCGGGTCGCGCAGGAAGGGATGGAAGCCCGCGGGGTCGGTGCGGAACGCGACCTTGAAGGGCTTATAGGTCGAAAGATCCGGAATTTTCCAGGGCTCGGCGGCATTGGCCAGATAGCCGTCGGTGAGCACGATCACCGGGGTCATGTATTTCGTCGCGATGCGCACCGCCTCGATGGCGACATCGAAGCAGTCCGAGGACGAGCGCGCGGCGAGAACCGCCAGGGGCGAGTCGGCGTTGCGCCCATAGACCGCTTGATAAAGGTCCGATTGCTCCGTCTTGGTCGGCATGCCCGTCGAGGGTCCGGCGCGCTGGGAATTGATCACGACGAGCGGCAGCTCGGCGCCGATGGCGAGGCCCAGGGCCTCGGTCTTGAGCGCGACGCCGGGCCCCGAGCTCGAAGTGACGCCCATCGAGCCCGCATAGGAGGCGCCGATCGCGGCACCAATCGCGGCGATCTCATCCTCGGCCTGGAAGGTCACGACGCCGAAATTCTTGAGAGGCGCCAGGCTGTGCAGGATCGCCGAGGCCGGGGTGATCGGATAGGAGCAGAAGACGAGCGGAAGGCCGGCGAGCTGGCAACCCGCGACAAGGCCCCAGGCCATGGCTTCGGTCCCCGTCACGGTGCGGTAGAGTCCAGGCTCGAGATGGGCCGCTGGAACCTCGAAGGCGGGAAGTGCCGTCGGCAGCTCGGCGGTCTCGCCGAAGGCATGTCCCGCGTTGAGGGCCGCAATATTTGCCTCGGCGAGAACCGGCTCCTTCTGGAAGCGCCGCTTGAGCCAATCGGCGGTGGGCGCGCGGTCGCGGCCATACATCCAGTAGAGCAGGCCGAGGGCCCAGAGATTCTTGCAGCGCAGGGCCTCCTTCTGGCTGAGATCGAGCCCCTTGACGGATTCCAGTGTCATCCGGGAGATGTCGATCTCGATGAGGCGATAGCCGCTGAGGCTGCCGTCCTTGAGCGGGTCGCTCTTGAATCCGGCCTTGGCGTAGTTGCGCTCGTTGAAGGCCCCCGAGTTGAGGATGAGGATGCCGCCTTCCTTGAGGTCGCGAAGGTGCACTTTGAGTGCCGCCGGATTGAGGGCGACGAGGACGTCCGGCGCATCGCCCGAGGTGCGGATGGCGCGGCCGCCGAAATTGATCTGGAACGAGGAGACGCCGAAGGTCGTACCGACGGGGGCGCGGATCTCGGCCGGAAAATCCGGAAAGGTGGCGAGATCGTTGCCCGCAAACGCGGTCGTCTGCGCGAATTGGCTACCGGTCAGCTGAATGCCGTCGCCGGAATCGCCGGCGATGCGCACGACGACGGACTCCAGCCTTTCGCGATGCTGGCGCTCTGGCCGCTCCGCCGTTGCTAGGTTCCCTTCCATGACCTTACCTTTGGTTCTCGGGCCTGGCCTCTCCCCGGACGGGGCCGCGACCCTACAATCCCCCCGGCCCCGCCGCCTACGCCCTTGAAAATATGGGGTGCCGCGGCGAATAGCAAACCCGATGCGGAGGCGCCTTCCGGTCCGCGCGGCGGGCCTGCCGTCAGCGCGTCGGAACCGGCTTCTCGCCCCCGTAATCGTAAAAGCCGCGGCCCGTCTTCCGCCCGAGCCAGCCGGCCTCGACGTATTTCACCAGCAGCGGACAGGGGCGGTATTTGCTGTCGGCCAGGCCCTCGTAGAGCACGTGCATCACCGCGAGGCAGGTGTCGAGGCCGATGAAATCGGCGAGCTCCAGGGGCCCCATGGGGTGATGGGCTCCGAGCCGCATGCCGATATCGATGGCCTCGACGGAGCCGACACCCTCGTAAAGGGCATAGACGGCCTCGTTGATCATCGGCAGCAGGATGCGGTTGACGATGAAGGCGGGGAAATCCTCGGCATTCGCCGGGGTCTTGCCGAGCTCGATGGCGAGCTCCCGAATGGTCTTGAAGGTCTCCTCCGAGGTGGCGAGGCCGCGGATCAGCTCCACCAGCTCCATCACGGGCACCGGGTTCATGAAATGCATGCCCATGAATTTGCTCGGCCGGTCGGTCAGCGACGCCAGGCGCGTGATCGAGATCGAGGAGGTGTTGCTGGCGACGAGGGCGTCCTTCCTGAGGATCGGGCAGAGGGAGCGCAGGATCTCGCTCTTGACGTTCAGGTTCTCGGTCGCCGATTCGATCACGAGATCGCAGTCGGCGAACTGCTCGAAGCCGGTCCCCGTCTTGATCCGCTTGAGCGCCGCCTGCTTCTGCTCTTCACTGACAATGCCGCGCGACACCTGGCGCGCCATGTTCCGCTCAATGGTCTGCAGCGCCTTGGCAAGCGCCTCCTCGCTCACATCCCCGAGCCGCACGTCATGGCCCGCCATGGCGCACACATGAGCGATGCCGTTGCCCATTTGGCCGGCGCCGATCACGCCGATCTTCCCGATTGCCAAGTTCGATCTCCTTTCGCGCGCGGCCGCTCAGCTTTGCTTCTCGAGTTCCTTCTCGAGCTCGGGCACGGCCTTGAAGAGGTCCGCGACCAGGCCGTAATCGGCGACCTGGAAGATGGGCGCCTCCTCGTCCTTGTTGATGGCGACGATGACCTTCGAATCCTTCATGCCGGCGAGATGCTGGATGGCGCCCGAGATGCCGACCGCGATGTAGAGATCGGGAGCGACAATCTTCCCGGTCTGGCCGACCTGGTAGTCGTTGGGCACGAAGCCCGCATCCACCGCCGCGCGCGAGGCGCCAACGGCGGCTCCCAGCTTGTCCGCAACCCGCTCGAGCAGCGCAAAATTCTCGCCGGACTGCATCCCGCGCCCGCCCGAGATCACGATGCGCGCACTGGTGAGCTCCGGCCGCTCCGATTTGCTGAGCGCCTGGCCGACGAAGCGCGAAAGTCCGGCATCGGCGCCCGTCTCGATCGTCTCCACCGCCGCGGATCCGCCCTCAGCGGCGGCGGCATCGAAGGCCGTGCCGCGCACGGTGATTACCTTGATCGCGTCCTTCGACTGCACGGTCGCCAGCGCATTGCCCGCATAGATCGGGCGCACGAAGGTGTCGGGCGAGACGATCTTGACAATCTCCGAGATCTGCTGGCTGTCGAGAAGCGCCGCCACGCGGGGCATTAGGTTCTTGCCGAAGCTGTCGGCGGGGGCCAGGACATGGCTGTAGCCGGAGGCGAGCTTGGCGACGAGGGGTGCTAGGTTCTCCGCCAATCCGTGCCCGAGAAAGGGGGCGTCGGCGTGCAGCACCTTGGCGACGCCCGCGATCTTCGCCGCGGCTTGTGCGGCGGCCGCGCAATCGGTGCCGGCCACCAGTATCGCGACCTCGCCCAAGGCCTTCGCCGCCGTCACGGCATGGAGCGTCGCCGGATTGACGGCCTTATTGTCGTGATCGGCAATGACGAGGACGCTCATCAGATCACCTTCGCTTCGTTCTTGAGCTTCTGCACAAGCTCGGCCACATCCTTGACCTTGACGCCCGCCTGGCGTTTCGGCGGCTCTTCGACCTTCAAGACCGCGAGCCGAGGTGTGATGTCGACGCCGAGCTCGCCCGGGGTGAGCTTGTCGATCGGCTTCTTCTTGGCCTTCATGATGTTGGGCAGCGAGGCGTAGCGCGGCTCGTTCAGGCGCAGATCGGTGGTCACGATCGCCGGCAGCTTGAGCTGGACCGTCTCGAGCCCGCCATCCACCTCCCGCGTCACCTCGATCCCGCCATCCTTGAACGTGAGCTTCGAGGCGAAGGTGCCCTGGGGCCAGCCGAGAAGGGCCGCGAGCATCTGGCCGGTCTGGTTGCTGTCATCATCGATGGCCTGCTTGCCCAGAATGACGAGGCCGGGCTTCTCCCTCTCGACCACTGCCTTGAGCAGCTTGGCAACCGCGAGGGGCTGGACCTCCTGATCGGTCTCGACGTGGATGCCGCGGTCGGCACCCATGGCGAGCGCGGTCCGGATCGTCTCCTGGCATTGCGCCACGCCGATCGACACGGCGACGACCTCCGTCGCGGTACCCGCCTCCTTGAGGCGGATCGCCTCTTCGACGCCGATCTCGTCGAAGGGATTCATGGACATCTTGACGTTCGCGGTCTCGACACCGCTGTGATCAGCCTTGACCCGGATCTTGACGTTGTAGTCGATGACCCGCTTGACCGGGACCACAACCTTCATTGCGCTTCCTTTGTCCTGATTGGTCGGTTTTGCTTGATCGGGTTGGTCTGTTTAGGAGAGGGCTTTCCTGCCTGTCAAGCAAGCGGCCGCCGCTAAAAATGGCGGAAATCCTGCGAAATTCTGCATTTCGCATCTGCACACTAAGCTCGCGTCATTATGATGTCAACGAATCGGAAGAGAGGCGATCCGTGCGAACGGCGCGCCTAATCAGGAGCCCTGCTCTCGCCCCCACATGCGCCATAAGAGCGGGCCATGCCCGGCATAAATTCTCCCTATCGGTTGGCGCCGGGCACCCATAGGACGTCCTTCGTGCCCTTGTCGTTGAGGTGACGGGCCAGCACGAAGAGATGGTCGGAGAGGCGGTTCGCATAGCGCAAGGCGGCGGGGTTGACCGCCTCGCGCGTTGCAAGCTCGGCGATCAGGCGCTCCGCGCGGCGCACCACCGTACGCGCCAGGTGCAGATAGGCGGAGGCCGGAGTGCCGCCCGGCAAGACGAAGGAGTTGAGCGGCGCGAGCTCGGCGTTCATGGTGTCGATTTCCCGCTCGAGCCGCGCCACCTGGCTGTCCTGGATGCGCAGGGCGCGGGCCTCGCGCGAGCCCCCCATCGGGGTCGCGAGATCGGCGCCCAGATCGAAGAGGTCATTCTGGATGCGCGCCAGCATGGCGTCCGCGGCCGCGGTCACGTGCAGACGAGCAATGCCGACCGCGCCATTGGCCTCGTCGACGGTGCCGAAGGCGGCGACGCGCAAGTCCTGCTTGGCGACGCGGCTGCCGTCGCCGAGGGAGGTCTCGCCCTTGTCGCCGCCGCGGGTATAGATCCTCGTCAGCTTGACCATCGCGGGTCAGCCGTGGCCGCGGAAGAAGAGCATGAAGATCGCGAAGAGGGCGAGGGCGACGGCCTGGAGCAGGACGCGCAACCGCATCAGCTTGTTCGCATATTTCCGGTTGAACTCGCCGCCCTTGAACATCGACACGACGCCGGCGATCAGCACGACGAGAACGGCCGCCATAGCGATGCCGACGAGATAGCTGAAGAGCTTCTCCATCCCGGTGATATAGCGCGCGACCGGGTCATGCTCCACTCAATTCGCCGAGGCCGCTAAACCAGGCGAAGGCGAAAATCGGCCCGCGCCACCTCGACCTCGCGAAGCACTGCGACGATCCTGTCGAAATCCGCGCCGAGGGCCTGCCGGCTCCGCTGCGAGTCGGTCCAGACGAGATCGAGCGGCCCCGCGACATCGCCGGTCAGGGAATCCCAAAGCGCATCGAGATTGCGTCCGAACCACGCCGGCAGCGCTAACGCGCGGCTGAGGGCGTCATAGAAGTCGTCGCGGCCGCGGATCGCAGCGCCATCGATAACAGCGACGCGGCGTGGCGGGCGATCCTCATCGCTCATTCGGCCTCGGGCAGCTTGAAGAAATGCCGGTAATGGTCGACCGTGACCCACTGCAGCCAGGTGCCGGCACCACCGCTCACATAGATCAGGCGGTGCGCGCCCCGCTTGCCGCCCGCGTAATCGAGATCGGCCTCGCGATAGCGGCCGTCATATTTCGCAGGCAGGCGGCGGCCGCGATTGTAGAACGCGTCGCCGCCAATCGCCGTGCTCGGCGCTGTCTTCCACAAATCGGAGCCCGGGTGCCAGCCCTTCGCCTCCGCCGCCGCCTTGGTCAGGTAGCAGGCGGGCAGCCGGCCTGTGTTGTGGACGTAATTCGCCACGCCGACGAAGGCCTCGATCTGCCGGAGCCCGAGGTCATGGGCGAAGTTGCGCAGGGCTTGGTCCTGGGGGCCCGCCGGTGCCGCGGAGAGGCCGCAGACATTCGCCGCCGTAGCCGCTCCAAGGCCGCCCGGGAGCGCCGAGGCCAGCGTGCAGGCGAATAGGACGCTACGGAAGAGAGCCGCGCAGGTCCGCATGGCCAAGTCTTGCCCGGTTGGGAAGCGGGCGCAAGCGGCGCCGCGGCTTTGCCCGGCTCAATTGCGCCCGGAGAGCAGGCCGCGCGCGATGACGTTCGCCTGAATCTCGGCGGCGCCCTCGAAGATATTGAGGATGCGCGCATCGCACAGCACGCGGCTGATCGCGTATTCCTCGGCATAGCCGTTGCCGCCATGAATCTGCAGGGCGTTGTCGGCATTGGCCCAGGCGACGCGCGCCGCCAGCAGCTTCGCCATCCCGGCCTCGATGTCGCAGCGCCGCCCGCTATCCTTCTCCCGCGCGGCGAAGTAGGTGAGCTGGCGCGCGATCATCGTCTCGACCGCCATCCAGGCGAGCTTGCCGGCGACGCGGGGGAAGACGGCGATCGGCTTGCCGAACTGCACCCGCTCGCCGGCATAGCGTCGGCCGAGCTCGAGGGCGTTCTGCGCCACCCCGACGGCGCGGGCCGCGGTCTGGATGCGCGCCGACTCGAAGGTCGCCATGAGCTGCTTGAAGCCTTGGCCCTCGACGCCGCCGAGGAGACCGTCCGCCGCCACGGCGAAGCCGTCGAAGGCCAGCTCGTACTCCTTCATGCCGCGATAGCCGAGCACGCGGATCTCGCTGCCCGTCAAGCCGGCCACGGGAAAAGGATTGTCGTCGCTGCCGCGCGGCTTCTCGGCGAGGAACATGGAAAGGCCCTTGTAGCCGGGCTCGCCGGCATCCGTGCGCGCAAGGAGCGTCATCAGATCGGCGCGCGCGGCATGGGTGATCCAAGTCTTGCTGCCGCTGATGCGATATCGCCCGTCCTCGCGCGCGGCGCGGGTGCGCAGGCTGCCGAGATCGGAGCCGGTGTTGGGCTCGGTGAACACCGCGGTCGGCAGGGTGGCGCCGCTTGCGATTCGCGGCAGCCACTTCTCCTTTTGCGCTTCGGTACCTCCGAGGCGGATCAGCTCGGCGGCGATCTCCGAGCGCGTGCCGAGGGAGCCGACGCCGAGATAGGCGCGCGAGAGCTCCTCGGTGACGACGCACATAGCGACCTTGCCGAGGCCGAGGCCGCCATATTGCTCGGGCACGGTGAGGCCGAAGACGCCGAGCTCGGCCAGGGCCTCGACAATCTCCATCGGGATGAGGCGATCCTCGGCGTGCCAGCGCGGAGCGGCGGGCGTCACCTTGGCCTCGCCGAAGCGACGAAACTGATCGCGCATCAGGATGAGTGTCTCGTCGGCGAGGCCGCTATCGCCGAACGTCTCCTCCTTCATGAGCAGTTCCGCGAGGCGCTGCCGCACGGCGGCGCTGTTGCCGCGGGCCGCGAGGGCGGCGGCGGGCGGGTGATCGAGGATTGCGAGATCTCCCTCCGTGACGCCCAGATCGACGGGCCGCACGATCTCCACCTGCGAGAGGGCGATGCCGCCGCGAAGCTGCGCCAGATATTCCCCGAAGGCGGCTTGCAGCATGAGTTGCTCGATCTCGCCAAGCTTCTTTGCGGAGTCAAGCCTCCGGGCCCAGCCGAGCATCTCGCGCAAGGCGGCGACATAGGTGGCGCACCAGGCATAGCCGTGGGCGGCGAATTGCTCGCGCTCGAGGCGATCGCTTGCGACCGCGCCGCCGCGCGTCACCTTAGCGGCGACGGCGAGGCGCGCATGGGCAAGATAGCTCTCGGCGGCCTCGAGCGCCGCGGCGCATGAAGCAAGGAGATCCGGCAAAAGCGGCGCCGCCGCGGAATGGTCCAGCGCCTTCGCGGCGGCTTTGCGCATCGTCTTGAGCTCCGGCGAGATCTTCTCAGGCGTAGATCGCATCCTCGAGGGTCCGCAGGCCTGGATGCTTGGCCTGGACCAAGACCGCCATATTGCCCGGCTTGTGCTGGTTCCGCATCATTTTGGTATGGGCCTTCGGAATCTCGGCCCAGCCGAACAGCTCGGACATGCAGGGATCGATGCGCCGCTCGATGACCAGGCGGTTGGCCTGGCTCGCCTGGAGCAGATTGGCGAAGTGGCTGCCCTGGATGCGCTTCTGGCGCATCCATACGAAGCGGGCGTCGAAGGTAATGTTGTAGCCGGTGGTGCCGGCGCAGAAGACGACCATGCCGCCGCGCTTCACCACGAAGCAGCTCACCGGGAACGTCGCCTCGCCGGGATGCTCGAAGACGAAATCGACATCGTTGCCCTTGCCGGTAATCTCCCAGATGGCGCGCCCGAACTTGCGCACCTCGGCGAGATAGGCGCTGTAGCGCTCCGTATCCTCGACGGGGGGCATGCGGCCCCAGCAGTTGAAGTTGTTCCGGTTGATGATGCCGCGCACGCCGAGCGACTTCACGAAATCGCGCTTGGCGTCGTCCGAGATGATCGCCACGGCGTTGGCGCCGGCCGTGGCCACGAGCTGCACCGCCATCGAGCCGAGCCCGCCGGCGGCCCCCCAGACCAGCACGTTGTGGCCGGGGCGCAGGATGTGGGGGCGGTGCCCGAACAGCATGCGATAGGCGGTGGCCAGCGTCAGGGTATAGCAGCCGCTCTCCTCCCAGGTGAGGTGCCGCGGGCGCGGCATGAGCTGGCGCGACTGCACGCGGCAGAATTGCGCGAAGGAGCCGTCGGGCGTCTCGTAGCCCCAGATGCGCTGGGTCGGGGAATGCATCGGATCGCCGCCATTGCATTCCTCGTCGTCGCCGTCGTCCTGGTTGCAATGGACGACAACCTCGTCGCCCACCTTCCAGCGCTTCACCTTGGCGCCGACGGCCCAGACAATGCCGGCGGCATCCGACCCGGCGACGTGATACGCGGCCTTGTGCACGTCGAACACCGAGACGGGCTTGCCGAGGGCCGCCCAGACGCCATTGTAGTTGACGCCCGCGGCCATCACCATCACCAGCACCTCGTCGGCCTCGATGGTCGGGGTGGGGACGACCTCGAGCTGCATGGCGCGCTCCGGCTCGCCCTGGCGCTCGCGGCGGATCACCCAGGCATACATCTTCGCCGGCACATGGCCGAGCGGCGGGATCTCGCCGACCTCGTAAAGGTCTCTGCCGGCACCCTGCCTGCCGATATCGAGCCGACGCACTGCTTCGCCCATCGCGACCTCCTTCGCTGGAGCGGGCCCGGGTCTTGGCGCCCGATCATCCCGCGACGCAGCAGAGGATACGGCTATCGCGCTTATTTTGCAACGCACAATGCCATTTTATTTTATTAACGAATGTGATATTGAAATTATATGTCAGAAATCACCGATTTGATTCGGGCGTTGCACCATCGCGCTATCGTGCGGCGCAGCGCCAGGGTGTAAGGAGGAGGCGAGGGACAGGCGATGAGCGACGGAAGACCGGCACGCGACGAGCCCTGGCTGTTCCGGACCTATTCGGGCCACAGCTCGGCCAAGGCCTCGAACGCCCTCTATCGCACCAATCTGGCGCGCGGCCAGACGGGCCTCTCGGTCGCCTTCGATCTTCCCACCCAGACCGGCTATGACAGCGACCATCCCCTCGCTCGCGGCGAGGTGGGCAAGGTCGGCGTGCCGATCTGCCATCTCGGCGACATGATGGCGCTCTTCGCCGATATTCCGCTTGCGCGGATGAACACCTCGATGACGATCAACGCGACGGCGCCGTGGCTTCTGGCGCTCTATATCGCCGCCGCGGAGCGTCAGGGAGCGCCGCGGGAGGAGCTCGCCGGCACGACCCAGAACGATCTCATCAAGGAGTACCTCTCGCGCGGCACCTATATCTTCCCGCCCGGCCCATCCTTGCGCCTTGTCACCGACGTGATCGCCTTCGCCTATCGCGAGGTTCCCAAATGGAACCCGATCAATGTCTGCTCCTATCACCTTCAGGAGGCCGGTGCGACGCCGGTCCAGGAGCTCGCCTTCTCCCTGGCGACGGCGCTCACGGTGCTGGATTCGGTGAAGGAGCGGGTCCCTGCCGCGGAGTTCCCGCGCGTGGCCGGTCGCATCAGCTTCTTCGTGAATGCCGGCATCCGTTTCGTGACCGAGCTCTGCAAGACGCGCGCTTTCGCCGAGCTCTGGGACGAGCTGCTGCAGGAGCGCTACGGGATCACCGATCCCAAGTATCGTCGCTTCCGCTACGGCGTGCAGGTGAACTCCCTCGGCCTCACCGAGCAGCAGCCGGAGAACAACATCCATCGCATCCTCATCGAGATGCTCTCCGTGGTCCTTTCCAAGCGGGCGCGGGCGCGGGCGGTGCAGCTCCCAGCCTGGAACGAGGCGCTCGGCCTGCCGCGCCCCTGGGACCAGCAATGGAGCCTGCGCTTGCAGCAGATCGTCGCCTACGAGACCGACCTGCTCGAATACGGCGACATCTTCGACGGCGCAACGGTGATCGCCCAGAAGGTGGACGAGCTCAAGCGCCGGGCCCGGGCCGAGCTCGCGCATATCGACGAGGTCGGCGGGGTGCTGGCCGCCGTCGAGAGCGGCTATCTGAAGCAAGCCCTCGTCGACAGCAATGCGCGCCGCATCGCCGAGATCGAGGCGGGCGAGCAGATCGTCGTCGGCGTCAACGCCTATACCGACACGGCGCCCTCGCCGCTGACGGCGGCGGATGGCGGCTATCTCCTCCCCGATCCCGACGCCGAGGAGGCGCAGATCGCCACTCTGATCGCCTGGCGGCGCAGCCGCGATCCGCAGGCCGTCGCGCGCGCGCTTGCGGCGCTGAGCGACGCCGCGCGCGAGGGCCGCAACATCATGGAGCCGTCGATCACCTGCGCCCATGCCGGCGTCACGACCGGGGAATGGGCGGAGACGCTGCGGCAAATCCATGGCAGCTATCGCGCGCCCACGGGTGTTGGTGGCGCCGTCTCGAATGCCGCGCGCAAGGAGATGCTGGCGCTCCAGGACGAGGTCGAGCGCGTCAGCCGCCGCCTCGGCCGCCGGCTCAAGATGCTGGTCGGCAAGCCAGGCCTGGATGGGCATTCGAACGGCGCCGAGCAGATCGCGCTCCGCGCGCGCGAGGCGGGAATCGAGGTCGTCTATGGCGGCATCCGCTTCACCCCCGAGCAGCTCGCCGCCGCCGCCCGCGACGAGAAGGTGCACCTCGTGGGGCTCTCGGTGCTCTCCGGCTCCCACCTGCCCCTCGTCGAGGCAATGCTGGCGCGCCTCAAGCTGCTGGGCCTCGGGAGCCTGCCGGTGGTCGTCGGCGGCATCATTCCTGCAGCCGACATCGAGCGCCTGAGAGCGGCGGGGGTGGCGCGCGTCTATACGCCCAAGGACTTCGCCTTGACCAACATCATCGGCGAGCTCGTCGCCCTCGCCGATCAGGCGAGCCAGGCGCCCACCAAGATGCCGCAGCGGCACCACTCCGCTTGACCCCTCGTCCGGGCCGCGTTAGCTTCGCCATCATGAGCGCACAGCTCCGCATTCGGCGAATTAGCACCCCGGCGCCCTTCGGGCTGCCGGGCCTTTGTGCGTCTTCGCTCGCCGCTTTGCCGGAGTTTGCCGCTCATGTTTCCGTCGCCTGATCAATCCGCTTCCACTGCCTGCTTCGCCGTCCAGGCCCGGGCCGAGCCCGGCGCCATGCCGCGCGTGCTCGAGCTCTTCGCCAAGCGCGGGCTTGTCCCCTGCCATTGGCATGCCGTCCTCGCGGGCCCGGCGCGGGACGAGCTCCATATCGATATCCAGGTGGAGGGCATGGCGCGCGACGCTGCCGATTACGTGGCGCGCTGCCTGCGGCAGCTCGCCGATGTGGAGGTGGTGCTGATCTCGGAGAAGCGCTACGCCGCTGCCGGCTAAATGAGATCGCACAGCGCCGCACTGCAAGCTGTGCGGGCGCCGTCCGGGGGCGGACCTGCTACAGCTTGAAGATGCGCTCCGCATTGGCGCTGCTCACGGCCTTGCGGACGCGCGAGGGAAGCGAATTGACCCGCCCGAGGCAGCCCTTCATGTCGCCGATATTGTGAGGCCAATCGGAGCCGTACATGACCTTGTCCTCGCCGCCGACATTGATGCACATCTCGAGCGCATCCTGCCGATAAGTAACGGCGTCGTACCAGATGCGGTTGAGATAGTCGCGCGGCGGCGCCGAGATGTTCTCGCGCACCGCGTGCATGTTGTCGTAGCAGATGTCCATGCGCCCGGCGAGATAGGGGAGCGCGGCACCCGCATGGGCGGCGATGATCTTGAGGTTGGGATGGCGGTCGAGGAAGCCGCTATAGATCATGCGGGCGATGGCGAGGGAGGTATCGAACATGAAGCCGATCTGCGCCACCAGGTTGAAGCGCCGCATGTCGAGGTGCTTGACTCCCTGAGGCGCCGTCGGATGCACCAGAACCGGAAGGCCGCGCTTGTCGATCTCCTTCCAGATCGGTGCGAAGAGCGGCTCGGTGAGCGAGCGCTCGGCGACATTAGCGAGCACGATCACGCCCACGGCGCCCTTCTTGCACGCGCGCTTCAGCTCCTCGACCGCGAGGGTCGGATGCTCCCAGGGAAGCGAGGCGAGCCAGCGGATACGGTCGGGATAGAGGCGCTGCGCCTCCGCCATGTCGTCGTTGACGAGCTGGGCCGCCTTGAGGCTCGTCTTGGCGCTGCCGAAATAGCAATTGGGCGCGGTGAGCGAGACGATGGCAAGGTCGACCCTCGCCTCGTCCATCTTCTCCAGGCGCAGCTTGTAGTCGAAATGGCCCGGCTGCGGCGTCATGAACGGCGCGCCGTCCGAATGGATGCCGAGGGGTGCCGGCCAATCCTTGCTCGGCTTCACCTCGTAGCGCGGCGCGCCTTTCCGCTTGATGAGCTCGAACCATGCCTCGCTCAGCATATGGGTGTGGACGTCGATGACCGTCATCCTCGGGCTCCCCCTGCGCTCCGCCGGGCAATCGCCGGCCTTTTTGTCGACCGGGAGGGAGCATATCTTCGGCGGAAGGCGCGGTAAATCCGATTCCCCGCCGCTGCGGGCCTCGGCACGGCGGTGGGATTGCGCCATGGGAGGGGAGAGGGGATGCGCATCGGCATCATCGGCGCGGGGGCTATCGGCGGCCAGCTCGCGGTTCGGCTCGCCAATGCGGGAGTCGAGATCGGCCTCCTCGTCCATCGCGAGGAGCAGCGTGCGGCCATCGCGGCGCATGGCCTCAAGCTGCTGCTCCCCGGCGGCCAGGCGCTCGTCGCCCGCAACCTGCGCGTTGCGACCGATTGCGCCGCCCTCGGTGTCCAGGATCTCGTCATCCTGGCGCTCAAGGCGCATCAGATCCGGGCCGTGGCGCCGGCCATGCGCAGCCTCTTCGCGCCGGCAACGGCGGTGCTTTCACTCCAGAACGGGATTCCTTGGTGGTACTTCCAGCGCCATGGCGGCCCATGGGAGGGACAGCATCTTGCCGCGCTGGACCCCGATGGCGGCATCGCCGCCGCGATCGCGCCCGAGCGCATCATCGGCAGCGTCCCCTATATCGCCGGCGACGTTATCGCCCCGGGCGTTATCCGCCATGGTGGCGGCGACCGACTTCCCATCGGCGAGCTCGACGGTCAACCCAGCGCGCGCATCGGCCGGATCTCCAAATTGCTGGCGCAAGCAGGGATCAAGAGCCCGATCCTCCCGGATATCCGCGCGGAGCAGTGGTTCAAGATCTGGGCCAACTCCTGCGTCAATCCGCTCAGCGCGCTCACCCATAGCGCGGTCGGCGGACTCATCACGCATCCCGCCACGCGCCACCTGCTCGAGCTCATGATGGCCGAGGTCGCGGCGGTCGCCACGCGCTTGGGGGTGGAGATGCGCGGAACCCTCGCCGAGCGAATGGCGATCCTCGAGAAGGTCGGGGGGCACAAGACTTCGATGCTGCAGGACGTCGAGGCCGGCCGCGCCCTCGAGCTCGACGCCCTCCTGGGCGCTCTTATCGAGCTCGGCGAGCGCACGGAGGTTGCGACGCCCCATCTCGCGGCCGTCTATGCCTGCGCCAAGCTGCTCGACCGCGAGATGGCGGAGCGGAGCTGCGCCTTCGCTATGCAAAGCCCGGCGGCCGGCTGAGCGGCCGCGCTATGCCGGCGCCCGCGCGGCCTTCGCCGGATGCCCCGCGGCATAGGCGACCAGGGCGCCCGCCGCCGTCGAGAGCAGCGTGCCGAGGAAGACGCCGAGCTTCGTCTGGAGGGCGAGGGCATCGTCCGCGAAGGCGAGATCGCCGATGAAGAGACTCATGGTGAAGCCGATCCCGCATAGGATCGACACGCCGTAAAGCTGGCCAAGGGTCGCGCGCGCGGGCGGTGCCGCAAGCCCGAGCTTGAGGGCGAGCAGTGCCGCGCCCAGGACGCCGATCTGCTTGCCGAGAAAGAGCCCGGCGGCGATGCCGAGCGTGACCGGGTGAAGGAGCGTCGCCCAGCCCACCCCCGCCAAGGAGAGACCTGCATTGGCGAAGCCGAAGATCGGAATGATCAGGAACGCCACCCAGCCATGCAGCCTGTGCTCGAGCACGCGCAGGGGCGAGGGCATTGCCGCAGGTACCCCGCGATCCGCAAGGGCGGCCGCCTGGATGGGCGCAGGCCGTCTCGCGCGGAGTGGCACCGTGAAGGCGACCGCCACGCCGGCGAGAGTCGCGTGCACGCCCGATTTCAACACGCAGAGCCAGATGATGACTCCGATCAGGAGATAGGCGGCGATGCGGGTCACGCCAAGATAGTTGAGCAAGGCAAGCACGGCGATGCCGAGCCCGGCCAGGCCGAGCGCGAGGAGCTGGAGATCCCGGCTGTAGAAGAGGGCGATGATCAGGATTGCGGCCAGGTCGTCGATGATGGCGAGGGCGGTGAGAAAGACCTTGAGGGAGGCGGGAAGCCGCGGCCCGAGCAGCGACGCGATGCCGAGCGCGAAGGCGATGTCCGTGGCCGCCGGAATGGCCCAGCCATGAAGGGCGCCGCTCGCCAATCCGCGATTGAGGCCGATATAGATCAGCGCCGGCATGATCACGCCGCCGAGCGCCGCGAAGCCCGGCAAAGCGAGGCGGCGCCACGACGCGAGCTCGCCTTCGAGGGTCTCTCGCTTGATCTCGAGCCCCACGAGCAGGAAGAAGAGCGCCATCAGGCCATCATTGATCCAATGAGCCAGGCTTTCTTCGAGAGCGAAGCCGGGAATGCGGAACCCGAGCTCGACGTGGAGGGCGGCTTGATAGGCGGAGGCCAGCGACGTATTGGCGACGGCGAGCGCAAGGAGCGCGGCGCCGATGAGGATGAGGCCGGAGGCCGCCTCGAGCCGCAGGAATTCGCGCAGCATGGCGCGCGGCTTGTCGAGAAGCGGGGTGACGAGCCGCATCATCGAGGCGGTCTCCTCTGTCTGCGCGACCAGCCGTCCGGACCGCGGCGGGGCTGGACGACGGCGAATGTCCTAACACGCCGCGCCGTGAAGGAATAGCGGCTGGCGTGGCGGATCGGGCCGGTGTCCTCATAAAAAACTGGCCCCGCCGGGGGGCGACGGGGCCAGGAGATGAAGCGGCACCCAGGGGGGGCCCGTGGGCCGCTTCAGGGTGCGCAGGAACCGCTTGGGAGTGAGGTGGGCGTCCGGGTCAACCGGCTCCTGCGCCAACGCTGAAATCACTCAATCAATGCGCAATCCTCGTTCATGGTTCCAGATCGCCGGATCAATGCTTGCCCCTTCCGGCCGCCGGCTTCCCGCGGCGCCGTGCCAATTCCGCGACGAGGTCGGCGGAGCTGGCCATCTCGTCCGTCCAGCCATGCACCGCGGTGAACTCCATGTGGCGCGTCAGCGCCGTCCAGCCGGATTCGCGCAGCCGCCGCACCACCCGGCTATGAAGGTGATTGGTGAGCGCCTCGTCTCCGCTCTCGTCGGTGGCGCGGGGGCCGAGATAGAGCAGGCCGATGCCGCCATCCGCGAGGCGTCCCACGGGGCCGAAGCGGTTGAGCGCCTCGCCGATGGCTTCGGTCGCCTCGTGCCGGCTCGGCCCGCCAAGATGGATGGCGAAAAGGGAGACCGGGACGTGGACCCCACGCAGCATGCGCAGGCTCCGCTCGATTGCCGCGTCGAAGGCGTACCAGGGCAACAGGTTGGAGCTCTCGACCGGGGCGGCGGCACGATGGCCGGGACGCAAGAATGTGGAAAACAACGTCATCTGCCCGCTGCTCCTCGGTTCCAGGTCGCACGACCCACAACGCGCATTACCTAACATCCGCGCGAAGACATTGAAGGGAATAAGATTGGGACATTATTAGGACAGCTGCGCCGGCCCGCCCCGTTAGCCGGGCATGATTTCACCCGGAATTCAGCGCATTAAGGGCAGGGCGACGATGACCCTGAAGCCGCCGCCGTGGCGGTTCTCGGCGGCGACGACGCCCCCCATCGCCTCGACGTTGCGGCGCACGATCCAGAGGCCCAGTCCGAAATGCTCCTTTCCTCCGGCCGGTGGGGGCGAATCGGGGACCTCGGCCTGGGAGCGGATGGAGACGAAGCGCTCGAAGATGCGCTCGATCTTGTCCGGCTCCACGCCGGGGCCGCGATCCGCCACCGTGAGCTCGGCAACGCCGCCGCGCGCGCGCAGATTGACCTCGATCCGCCCGCCGCGCGGGCTGAAGCTCACGGCATTGTCCAGAAGATTGTGGACGACCGTCTCGAGCAGGCTGGCGGCGCCGATTACCGTGAGGCGCGGCTCGATGACGACGTTGATCTGGGCCCGTACGGGATCGTAGGTCTCCCGATACTCCCCCGTGATCTCCTCGACGAGCTCGGAGAGAGGGATGCGCTCGCGCGGCGGATTGATCGAATCGGCGATCGTCTCGTCGAGCTGGCGCGCCGCCGAAACCAGGCCGTCGAGACGGTCGATCGAGCGATCGATGAGCTCGATCGCCCGACGCGCCCGGGCGTTCTCCGGAGGGATCCCGCGCCGCAGCGGCTCGACGGATTGCGCGATGATCCCAAGCGGGGTCTTGAAGGCGTGAGCGGTCTCCTGCGCCGCCAGCCGCAACGCCTGCGCGGAGGAGCGGAGGCTGGCGACGAGGCGATCGAACTCCTCGGCGACGCTGGCAAGCTCGGGAATGCGGTTGAGGGAGGTGAAGGAGCCGCGCTGCTCCCGTCCCATGCGCAGATTGCGCGCGAGCTGGCCGAAGCGGCGCAGGTTGAGGCCGACTTGCGCGAAAAGCACGATCACGAGAAGCGCCATGACGAGATAGATGCCGGCGGCAACCCTGATCGCGGCCGTCTGCCAATAGGGCTTGCCGAGCGACGAGCCGAGGAAGGCCGCAGTCTGGTTCGAGGTGATCACCGCCCAGCAGCCGGAGTTCGCCTGGATGGGCGTGATCGAGGTGAGAAGCTCCTCGCCGCCCGCGGGGTTGGTGTAGCGCACCGAGAGCGGAACCACCGCCTGGCAGCTGTCCTTCAGCCGGTCGAGGATGCCCGAGCTCAGAAGATCCTGCTGTTCCTGCTGCAGGTATTGGGCCGAGACCGGCGGGGCGGAGGCGACATAGAAGAAGGATTGGAGCGAGGCCTCGTTCGAGGGGCGGTAGAGGATCTTGATATTGGAGCCGGCGACGCCGAGCCGCGCCACGGTCTGCGCGATCGCGATCATGGTCGAGCCGTCGACTTTCTCGACGAGCGGCCGCAGCGTCTCGGCGATCAGCTTCCCCTGGGCCTCGACGCTGTCGAGCAGGAGCTGGTTCTTTTCCGCATCCGCCGCCTCGAACTGGTTGTAGATCAGAATCGGCACGGCGAGGAAGATCGCGAACAGAACGACGAGCTTGATCGCGAAGGAGCGCCACACCCGCTCGAGCTGCCCCATCACCTTAGGTATCTTCCGCCTCCCTGTCGCGCCAGCGATAGCCGAATCCGGAGTAATTCTCGATCTCGTCGAACTCCGTATCCACATCGCGGAACTTCTGGCGGATGCGCTTCACGAAGGCGCGAACATTGGAGCGGTATCCCTCGGCGCCGTAGCCGGCCATGAACCCCTCGCCGTGCACCAGGTCGTAGAGCTCGCGGTAGCGGACATCCTGCCCGGCGCGCGTCGCCAGCAGATCCACCATCTTGAACTCCGTGATGCTGAGCGGCACCTCCTGGCCCTTCCAAAAGGCGCGGCTCGTCTCCCGGCGCAGCTCGAGGGCGCCGCGATGAAGCACGGCCGTGCCGTGCTCCGATTCGGCGCTGGCAGCCTCGAGGCTCTCGGGCTTGCCACCCTTGAGCCCCGACAGGATCAGGGTCATCCGCCGCAACAGGATGGCAAAGCTGCGCGACTTCTCCACGAAATCCACGGCGCCGCCCTGGAGCGCCGCTTCCTCGTAGATTTGATCGGTGAGGACGGTGAGGAAGATCACCGGCACCTGGAGCCCCGCGGCGCGCATGCGGCGCAGCACCTCGATGCCGTTCATCTCCGGCATTTTCCAGTCGAGGAGGACGATGTCGCCGCTCTGCTGGTTGAGGAGGTGATCGAGCGCCGTCTCGCCCGAGCCGAAGGAGACGACGGAGAAGCCGGCGTCGATCAGGTTCTGCCCGAGCGACTCGCGGAAGAGCTCGTCGTCGTCGACGAGAACGACATGCCCTTGAGGCGGGCTTTGTTCGGAAAGGTTAGTCATGAGACCCCGTACGCAAGGAAGCGAGACAGGCGCTGCCGGCAAGGCCGCGCGGACCCTTCGGCTTGAGATCGTAGGTGAGCGCGCGAAAGGTCTGGCTCGCGAGGTCCATATAGAAGAAAACCTCCAGCCCGCAACCGCTCGAGCCATAGCCCCAGACGACGGCGGGCGGCTCGTCCCGTACGGTGAGGGGGCTTCCGATCAGCTGACGCATCTCGTCCTCCGACAAGCCGACGAGCTTGGCGGGATCGATCGGCTGGGGCGGCTTGCCTTTCTCCTTCGGTGGCGGCGAGGGCACGGGCGGGGGCAGCGAGGCCTCGCGCTGCACCTTCACACCGGTATCGGCCTCGGGCGAGACCGGCGGTGCCGGCGGCGGTGCCGCCGTTTCCGCGCAGCCACCCAACGCCAGCGCGACCGATAAGGAGATCACGCGCAATCCTCGCATGGCCATCTCTTCAAAATGGGGGTCCGGACGCCCCGAACCGCGGACCTAAAATACGATGTTGTGCAAGGCGCTGCAAACAATGACATTTCGGCGCAGCAGGCGGCGACCGCAATATTCCGGGGCGGGCCGGTCACGAGCGCGCCGTCAAGTGGCGCCTGCCCTCAAGATGAGGCAAGTTTTATTTTAATTTGCCTCTCCTGAAATCTATTCGAGCACTTTTCCTCGTGACCCTCGCGCTATTCTTTCTGTACTAATGAACAACTCTGGCTTAAGGGATTTTTTACAGGCAATGCCCCACGCTTGCTTTGCGGCGGCGCGTGCAGGCGCCGGGTCGGCCTCGCGGCGGACCAGCCGGATTGCGGGAGGGGAGCATGAGATCGTGGCGGCACGCCTGGTTGACCCTCGTTCTCGTCACGGCCTCGGTCGTCGGGTCGGGGGCAGCCTGGGCCATGCAATGCGCGCCTTATGCGCGCGATATTTCGGGCATCAATCTCCACGGCAGCGCCTGGACATGGTGGCAGGCGGCCGACGGCCAGTATGGCCGCGGCAATCGGCCGCAAATCGGCGCCGCCCTCGTCTTCAAGAAGAGCCGCACCATGCCGTCCGGCCATGTCGCGGTCGTGACCGGAATCGTGAATGCGCGCGCGATCACCGTCGATCATGCGAATTGGGTTTCGCGCGGCGTCTTGCGCGGCAGCGTCGAGAAGGACGTCGAGATCGTCGACGAATCGCCGAACAACGATTGGAGCCAGGTCCGCGTCTGGTACGCGCCGACGCGCGAGTTCGGCACGAAAATCTATCCGGTCTACGGCTTCATCTACCCGGCGTCCCAGGGAAAGAGCGTCCCCAGCAGCTAAGCGTGGCCGCCGGGTTGGTCTTGCGAATCCGAGGAGCGGGCGGCTAGGCTCGCCGCCATGCTGGAGCTGCCGATTCCCGTGACGCAGGACCATGTCGGCGGGCGCAACCTGCCGTGGCGATAAAAGCCTATCTCTGGGTGGCCCTCGGCAGCGCGCTCGGCGGAGCGGCGCGCTACGGGGTTTCGGCCTTGTTCCTTGTGGCTGGGGCTCAGGGTTTTCCCTGGGCGACGCTTCTCATCAATATTCTCGGCTCCTTCGTCATCGGCTTCTTCAATACGCTGACGGCGCCCGAGGCCCGCTTCTTCGCCCCCGCCCATCTGCGCCAGTTCGTGATGATCGGGATGTGCGGCGGCTTCACGACCTTCTCCGCCTTCAGCATCGAGACCATTGGCTTGATCGCGCGCGGCGCTGGCCTCGCCGCCGGCGTCTATGTCGCGGCTTCGCTCGCCTTCGGCCTCCTCGTCGTCTGGCTCGGCCACGCCCTCGCGGCGCGGCTCAATCGACTGAGCGTGTGAGCGCGACCATCGCTCAGGCCTTGGCGGCGACTCCCTCCACCTCGAACAGCCAGGCGGGCGAGGCCAGCGCCTGAACGATCACCATCGTCGAGGCCGGGGCCGGCTCCTTGACATAGCGCTCGCGGACGGCGCGCGCCGCGGCGATATGGGCGGCATCGGTCAGGTAGTAGTTAATCCTGACGAGATCGCCGAGATCCATATCGGCCGCTTGGAGTGCCGCCCGGAGATTGCGCCAGGCCTGATCGGCCTGGGCCTCGAAGCCGTCGAGGGCCTTGCCCTCGGGCGTGACCCCGACCTGGCCGGAGATATAGAGCCAGCGCGCCTGTGGCGGCGCCTCGACGGCGTGGCTGTAACGGCTGGCGGGCCTGGCGATGGTCGGCGGATTGATGTGCTTGAGCATGAATTCCTCCCCTTGGGAATGTTTTCCGGCGTCGGCTGAGACTCATTTCCCGCGCGGCCTGGCGCGATGATGGCGCAAAGACTATCCGCCGAGAAAGGCCTTGCGCGCGTCGTCGCTGACGGCGAGCTCCCGCGCGCGTCCCTCGCGACGGACGCGGCCCGTCTCCAGAAGATAGGCGCGGTCGCAGATGGCGAGCGCCCGCGCGACGTTCTGCTCCGCCAGCAGGACGGCCGTGCCCCCCGCCGCGATGGTGTGGATCCGCTCAAGGAGCTCCGCGGTGAGACGCGGGGCCAGGCCGAGCGACGGCTCGTCGATGAGCAGCAGGCGCGGCTCGCCCATGAGGGCCCGGCCGATCGCGAGCATCTGCTGCTGCCCGCCCGATAATTGCCAGGCGCGAATATCCGCCTGCTGGCGCAGCGCCGGAAAAACGGCAAAGGCTGCTTCGAGGCGCCGCGCGCGCGCCAGGCGCTTGAGGCGCGCCGCCACTTCCAGATTCTCCCGTACGGTGAGGCCCGGAAAGATGCGGCGACCTTCCGGACAATAGCCGAGGCCGAGGCGGACGCGCCGCTCGATCGGCAGTCCGCCAAGCCTGTGACCGGCGAGAACGATCTCGCCCGCGCTGGGCGCCAAGAATCCCATCACGGCCTTGAGCAAGGTGGATTTTCCGGCGCCGTTCGCGCCGAGCAAGGCGACGATCTCGCCGTCGCGGACGACGAGCGATGCCGCATCGAGTGCCACCGCCTGCCGATAGGCGACGGTCAAGCTCGTCACATTCAGGAGCGGCTCAGCCATGGGCGGCTCCTTGCGGTTCCGGCGCCGTGCCGAGATAGGCTTCGATCACGCGGCGGTCGGCGCGGATCGCCGCCGGCGCCCCCTCGGCGATGACGCGGCCGTCCTCGAGACAGATCACCCGATCGGCGAGGGGGAGAAGGAAGGGCATGTTATGCTCGACAATAAGCAGGGTAAGTCCCTCGCCGGACAGCGCGCGCAATCGCTTTGCGAGCGCCGCCTGCTCGGCCTCGCTCAGCCCGGCGGCGGGCTCATCGAGGACGAGGAGTGCCGGCGCCAGCGCGAGGGCGCGGGCGAGCTCGATCTGGCGCTTCAGGCCATGGGGAATGTCGCCGCAAGGCTGTTGCGCGATGGCCGCGATCTCCAGCTTCGTGAGCAGGCCCATGGCCTCGCCGCGGGCCCGCTGCAGCATTGCCTGCGACAGGCCGATCCCAAGGCGCGCGCCGAGACGTGACGCGCCCCTCTCCGCGCGATAGGCGGAAAGCCGCGCCACGGCGACATTGTCGAGCGCCGTCATCGCGTCGACCAGGTTCGGAGTCTGGAAGCTGCGGGCCACGCCCAGCCGCGCCAGGCGGAAGGCGCGCTCGCGGCTGACGTCGCGCGCGCCAAGGCGGACGCGGCCGCGATCCAGGCGATAGACTCCGGTGATGAGGTTGACGAGGGTCGTCTTGCCCGAGCCGTTCGGCCCGATCAGGCCGATAACCTGGCCGCTGCCGATCGCGAAGCTGACATCGTCGACGGCCTTGACCCCTCCGAAGGCGAGGCTGGCGCCTTCGACGGCGAGAATCGTGCCCGCTATCCTCGACTCTGGCTCGGGCAGGGGCAGCGGCGCCGGCGGCGGCGCTACGAATTCGGGTGCGAGGCGCCGGCGCAAGCGCTCCAAGGCGCCGACGATTCCCGAGGGTGCGGCGATGACCGCGGCGAGCAAGGCGCCGCCATAGGCGATGAGATAGGTCTGGGAGAGGAAGCGGAACCATTCCGGGAGATGGACGAGGAGGAGGGCGCCGATGACCGCGCCCGACACGCGCCCACGGCCGCCGATCACCGCCATGGCGAGGCAGGCGACCATGAGCGGAAATTGCAGGACCTCCGGCGACACCACCTGAATGGTGTGGGCATAAAGAGCGCCCGCAGCGCCGCCATAGGCCGCCGAGAAGAGAAAGGCGACGAAGCGCAGCCGCCCCGTGTCGATCCCGAGGGAAAGGGCCGCGGCATCGTTATCGCGCGCGACATGGAAGGCGAGCCCCAGGAGTCCGCGGGTCATCCGCCAGGCGAGCCACCCGCCCGCCGCGACGAAGCCCCAGACGACGAGCAGAAGCGCCGTTCCGTGCTGGACTGTCACGCCGAAGATGGCGAGACCCGGAATTCCGGCGATGCCATTGGCGCCGCCCGTCAGGCTCTCCCAGTTCACCGCTGCGAGGAGGACCACTTCGGCGACGGCGAGGGTGGCGAGCGCGAAGTAATGGCTCTCGAGGCGCATCACGGGCATGGCCACGGCAGCCGCGAGGAGGGTGGGCAAGGCGATCGAGAGGGGAAAGGTGCCGAGGAAGCCCCAGCCGAGCTGGCTGCCGAGAATGCCCGTCGTATAGGCGCCGATCCCGAAGAAGGCCCCCTGTGCCAGGGACAGAGCCCCGGCGTAGCCGAAGATGAACTGGTAGCCGATGACGAGCAGCGCATAGCAGCCGGCGATGGTCAGGAGTCGCTGGCTATAGGAATCACCGAACGCAACAGCGTAGACAGCGACGGCCGCGGCCCCGGCGGCGAGAGGCAGGCGGATGCCGGACAGGAGCCAGGCGCGCATCAGACGCGCCTCCGGAACGGCTCGCCCAAGAGGCCTTGCGGCCGCAACCATAGCAGGGCAAGGAGCGCGATATAGAGGAGCGCTGTCGCTGCCGTATAGGAGACATAGGCGGAGGCGATGACCTCGAAGAGAGCGACGAGGAGCGCGCCGAGCACAGCACCCGGCAGGCTGCCCCAGCCGCCGATGACGACGGCGATATAGGCGCTCACGATCAGCTCGGTGCCGCGCGTCGGCTCGACGAAATATTGATGGGCGAGGAGCAGCCCCGCGGCACCCGCCAGGGCCGAGGCGAGGGCGAAAGTGAGGGCGATCATCCGCGCGACGGGAATGCCGATCGCGCGCGCCATGTCGCGGTCCTGCGCCGTGGCGCGCAGGGAGCGGCCAAGCTGGGTGCGGGTGAACAGCAGATGCTGGGCGAGCACGAGCGCGGCGGCAACCCCGATGATCGCCAGGGACTGCTCGCCGATGACGAGGCCGCCGAGGCGGTAGAGCCGATCGCCGAGCAAGGCGGGTGTCGCGCGCGGCTCGGCGCCGAAGATGGCGTTCGCCGCGTTCTGGAGGACGATGCCCATGGCGATGGTGCTGATGAAGACGGTGACCGGAGGGCGGCGCATGAGCGGGAAATAGGCGAGGGCCGAGAAGATCAGCCCGAGCATCGCCATGCCCAGAAGAACGAGCGGCAGGAGGAGGATGCCCGGCGCCGGCACGGTCTGCGCCAGGGCCACGGCGACGAAGCCGCCGGCCATGACCAGGTCGCCCTGGGCGAAGTTGACGGCACCCGTCGCGTTGAGGACGAGCACGAAGCCGAGCGCTACGAGCGCATAGGCGGCGCCGAGTGCGATTCCATTGAGAACGAGCTGGAGTAAGTCCACGGTCTTTCCGCAACGATGCGCCGGCCCGTGGGGCGCGCGTTATGGGGTGCCGCTCAAATTATCATAGTGCTCGACCACTTTCGGGGTGCGCGTGGTGCCGTCGTAGCAGATGATCTCGGCCGAGTGCGCCATATTTCCGCTGCCGTCCGACTTATAGGTCATGGCCAGGCCCTTATAGCTTCGGCTCGCAAGGTAGTCGCGCACCTCCTCGGGGGTCTTCGCACCTTGCGCGATCGCGGTGAGCACCATCATCACGCCGTCATATTGGCCGAGGGCATAGGCGTCGGGCTCGACGCCGAATTGGCGGCGGTACTCGGCGAGCCATTTCTCGATGGCCGGGGTCTCCGAGGAGACCGGGGACGAGCTGGTCTCGGCGCAGACGCCCTTCATCTCGGCCGGGGTGAGCAAGGCGGCGGTGGAGGGCTGGTGCATCGCCGAGCCGGCGACAATGGGCAGGCCGAGGCCCATGGCCGCCGCCTGCCGGACCACGAGGGCGGTCGGGCCGGCATGGAGCTGAAGGATCAGGACGTCGGGATGCGCCTCCCTCAGGCGCGTGAGGATCGGCAGCATGTCCTTGACCTTGACGTCGAGCCCCTCCTCGAAAACCGCGGGCGCGCCAAGCTTCTTGAAGGCGGGATCGAGCACGGCGAGCCCGCTCTGCCCATAGGCCGTCGTTTGATAGAGAATTGCCGGCCGCTTCTTGCCGAGCCGCTCGACGGCGTAGCGCGCCTGCGCCAGCTTGACGACGGTGTCCGCCGGGAAGAAGCGGAAGACATAGGGATTGTGAAGCTCGGTGATCTTCGCAGTGCCGGAGACGGTGATCAGCGAGACCTTGCGCTCCGCTGCGATCGGCAGCATGGCGAGCATCTGCGTCCCCAGCATTGAGGCGACGACGGCGAGGGGCTTCTCCTCGGTCAGGGCTCTTTGCAGGGCGTTGACCGCCGTCTCGGGTGACGTCGCGGTGTCGGAGACTTCGCCACGCGCGTTGACGCCTGGCGGCGCGTCCTTGAGCGCCAGCAGCGCACCGTTCCTCTGGCTCGTCCCCTCGAGAGCGAGAAAGCCTGTGATCGGAACGAGGATCGGAATATCGACAGCGACGGCCAAAGCCGTTCCATGTGCCGCCAGGAGCGCGGCAAAGGCGCCCAGCATCACGCCCTTGAAGCATCGCAAGATCGACATCGCGCCTCTCAGAAGATCACACGATTGCCCGGCGAAGTATCGGGCGCCGGATCACCGAGGATAGCTTAGGCGTTGCGGCCGTCTCGGAAAAGCGCGCTCCCCAGGAGCTCGTTCTAGCCCTGGGACAACAGCGCCTCGATCTCCGCCGTGAGCTCGGGCGCCAGCGGGCTCACCTTCGAGGGCCACATCCCGGCGAGCTCTCCATCGGGGCCGATCAGGTATTTGTGGAAATTCCAACGGGGTGCTGCGGCTTCGCCGGCCTCCGCGACGATCCAGCGGTAGAAGGGGTGGGCGTCGCCCCCGATGACCTTCGCCTTATCCGTGAGAGGAAAGTCAACGGCGTAGTTCGACGTGCAGAACGCCTTGATCTCGGCGGCGCTGCCGGGCTCCTGCTCGCCGAAATCATTGGAGGGCACGCCAAGCACCACCAGGCCGCGGTCGCGGTATTTGCGCCACAGCGCCTCCAGCTCCTCATATTGCGGGGTGAAGCCGCAAAGGGAGGCGGTGTTCACCACCAGGACCGGCTTACCCTTATAGCTCGCGAGGGGCAGGGCCGCGCCGTCGATGGTCGAGAAGCTGAACTCATGGGCCGACATCGCGTGACCTCCCGATTCACGATCCGCGGCGCGTCGCGGGATGCTCAGCCATAGCGCTGCTCCTCCCAGGGGTCGCCGTAATTGTGATAGCCGCGCACTTCCCAAAACCCCGGGCGGTCCTCCGCCACGAACTCGATGCGCCGGAGCCATTTGGCGCTCTTCCAGAAATAGAGCTTCGGCACCACCATGCGCACCGGGCCGCCATGCTCCCGCGAGAGCGGCTCGCCTTCCCAGCGGTGAGCCAGCAGCACGTCATCGCCGGCAAAGTCGGCAAGGGGGATGTTCGTCGTATAGCCGTCATAGGAATGGAAGACGACGTGCCGCGCCTCGGGCTTCGGCCTGACCACGGATAAGACATGGCGAGAGCTGACACCCTCCCAGTGATTGCTGAGGCGGGACCAGGCCGTCACGCAATGGATGTCCGACCTCGAAGCGAAGCGTGGCTGCGCGTTGAAGTCGTCCAGGTCCCAGCTGACCGGATTTTCGACGGCGCCGTCGATGGCGAGTCGCCAGCGCGAGGGAGGCAGCATGGGCTGGATGCCGAGATCGAGCACGGGCCAGTTCGTCACCTCGCGCTGGCCGGGCGGCAGCCTGTCGCGTGCCGGACGGCCGGCTTTGCCGGTCAGAAGCCGCCCCTCGCGCGCCCATTTTTGCTTGGCGGCGACGAGCTTCTCCCGGATCGTGCCCAGGATTTCGGCTTTCCCGTCGGTCATGGCATCGCTTCCAATGGCCCGCCCTCGGTGCGCAGTCGATCCTTTACATAATGCCCGCGTCCCGCGACTCAACGGGAGAGGATCACAGAATCGACAGCACCTTCTCCGGCGGCCGTCCCAGGGCTGCCTTGCGGCCCGAAATCACGATCGGCCGCTCGATCAGGATGGGGTGCCTCACCATCGCCGCGATAATCTGCTCGTCGCTGAGCTTGAGGTTGTCGAGCTTGGCTCTCTTGTATTCCGGCTCCTTGGTGCGCAGGAGCGCCCGCGGCGCCATGCCGAGCAGCTTCAGGATCTGCTTGAGCTCGCCGGCGTCGGGTGGGGTCTTGAGATACTCGACGATCTTGGGGCGGATGCCCCGCGCTTCGAGAAGCTTGAGCGTCTCGCGGGATTTCCCGCACCGCGGATTGTGATAGATGGTGACGGTCATCGTCTCCTCCCCACCGATTTATTATGGCGCGCAAGTTTGTTATAGCATGCACGCTCGCTACGCGGCTCCATCCTGGGCCCGTCATGCAGCCGCCTCGTCGCGGATCTCCTGCTCCAGCTTTTCGGCGCTGTCCGCATCGATCACACGCCGCGCCGTCTCAAAGGCGAAGCCCGCCCGCGCCAGCACCGCGAGGTCCTTTTGCCGGAAATCGGCGCGTGCGCCGGCGGCGCGATAGGGGCCGAGGCGGCGCCGTCGCACCAGGATTGCGGCGGCGACCAGGTCAGCGTCATCTCCACCCGTGTCGCGCCGGAGATCGGCGAGGGCGGCATCGATCACCGCCTGATCGACGCCATCGGCCGCGAGGCGCCGCGCAATCTGTCCTCGGGCCGCGCCGCGCCGATAGAGTCTCGCCGCGCGCGCCTCGGCATAGGCGCGGTCGTCGAGGATGCCGCTGCGGCGATAGCGGGACAAAAGCGCCTCGATCCAGCCTGCGGCCTCGGTATAGGCGGGGTCGCGAGGGGCGAGGCCGGCACGGCGCAGCCGCCGATGCAGGACACGGCGCAGCTTTTCCGCCGAGCTGGCGAAGCGCTCGAGATAGGCGAGTGCTGCGCGCTCGAGCCGCTCGGGCGTGATGCTCCGTGAGGTGCGGTCGCGATTTGTCATCGCATGTTCACCATCGGCGCGGAAGGCCATGGATCGATTGTGCCACGGCCCGCCCAAGACACCAAGAATGAGCGGTTGCGCCGCAGCGGGGCCTCGTCCTATCAATGGCCGCCTCTCTATCGTCGGATGTCATGACTCTCGCACCGCCACCCCGCCCCCGCCGCATCGGCGCCGTCAACTGGATCGGTCTCGGCACCTTGTGCCTCAAGGAAATCCGGCGCTTCGTCAAGGTCTTCAGCCAGACGATCCTGGCGCCTGTGGTGACGACGCTCCTCTTCCTCGCCGTCTTCGTGGTCGCCCTCGGCGGCGGCGCGCGGATGATGGGGCCCGTGCCCTTCGCCGAGTTCCTGGCCCCGGGACTCGTGATGATGGCGATCGTGCAGAATGCCTTCGCCAACACCTCCTCCTCGATCATCATCTCCAAGGTTCAGGGCAATATCGTCGACGTGCTGATGCCGCCCTTGAGCCCGGGCGAGCTGACCCTCGGCTTCGCCCTTGGCGGGATCGCGCGCGGCCTCGTCGTCGGTATCGTCGTGGCCTTGGCGATGGCGCTCTTCGTGCCGATCCACGTGCAGCATTGGGGCTTCGTCGTCTATCACGCCGTCGCCGCCTCCACCCTGCTGTCGCTGCTCGGCATGATCGGCGGGATCTGGGCCGACAAGTTCGATCACATCGCCGCGGTGACCAATTTCATCGTGACGCCGCTCTCGTTCCTCTCCGGCACCTTCTACTCGATCGAGCGGCTGCCGGCGCTGTGGCAGGCGCTGGCCCGGGCCAATCCCTTCTTCTACATGATCGATGGCTTCCGCTACGGCTTCATCGGCCATGCGGACGGCTCGCTGCTCGCCGGAGTCCTGGTGCTCCTGGGCACCAATCTGGTGCTCTGGTGCGTCTGCCTGCTCATGTTCGCGAGGGGCTATAAGCTCAAGGCTTAGGGCGACGATCTCCCCATCTCAATTGACACCATCAGGTCGAATGCCAATACTCACCGGCTTTCTGCGCCCTTTTCGGGCGCACGCCTCTGTCGGGACAGCGTGGAGGAGACCGTGATCCCAGCCCTGATGCCCACCTATAACCGGTGCAACATCGCCTTCGAGCGGGGCGAGGGGGCGTATCTCTACGCGACCGACGGGCGCCGATTCCTGGATTTCGCGAGCGGGATCGCGGTCACGGGGCTGGGCCATTCCCATCCCCATCTGGTCAAGACCCTCATCGAGCAGGGCCAGAAGCTCTGGCATTGCTCGAACATCTTCCAGATTCCCGACCAGCAGCGCCTGGCCGAGCGGCTGGTGGCGCGCAGCTTCGCGGATACGGTGTTCTTCTGCAATTCGGGGGCGGAGGCTCTCGAAGGCGGGATCAAGCTCGTCCGCAAATACCACGACGAGACCGGCCATCCCGAGCGCTACCGCGTCATCTGCTTCCACAACGCCTTTCACGGCCGCACCCTCGCGACCATCGCGGCGGGCGGGCAGGAGAAGCACCTCAAGGGCTTCGACCCGATGGTGCAGGGCTTCGACCATGTCGCCTTCGAGAATCTCAACGAGGTGCGCAATGCCGTGACGCCGGAAACGGCTGCGATCCTCGTCGAGCCGGTGCAGGGCGAAGGCGGGCTGCGCGCCGCCCGGCCGGAATTCCTCAAAGGCCTGCGCGAGGTCTGCGACGAGTTCGGCCTCCTCCTCTTCATGGACGAGGTGCAATGCGGCATGGGCCGCACGGGCAAGCTCTTCGCCCATGAATGGGCGGGAGTGAGGCCCGACGTGCTGTCCACGGCCAAGGCGCTGGGGGGCGGCTTCCCCGTCGGCGCCGTCCTCGCCACCGAGAAGGCCGCGATCGGCATGACGGTCGGAACGCACGGCTCCACCTTCGGCGGCAACCCGCTCGCCATGGCGGTGGCGAATGCGGTGCTCGACGTCATGCTCGCGGACGGCTTCCTCGATGGCGTGGCGAGCAAGGGCGAGCGCTTCGGCAAGCGCCTTGAGAAGCTCGTCAAGTCCCATCCGGGCGTCTTCAGCGATGTGCGGGGCATGGGCCTCATGCGCGGACTCAAATGCGCCGACGGGCTCGCCGCCGCCGACATCGTTGCCAGGCTGCGGGAGAGCGGCCTCTTGACCGTCGCCGCCGGCGAGAATGTCATCCGGCTGCTGCCGCCTCTCATCGCCGAGGACGCCCATTTCGACGAGGCCCTTGCCATCCTCGAGAAGACGGCGGCGACGGCCAAGCCGGCGAAGCCATGAGTCGCGCGCATGAGCCCGAGCAATAAGCCGCGGCATTTTCTCGATCTGGACCGGTTCGACAAGGCGACCCTGCGGCACATCCTCGAGCTCGGAAAGGCGTTCAAGCGCGGCGAGGGGCTCGACAAGCAACCGCTCAAGGGCAAGACCCTTGCCATGCTCTTCGAGAAGCCCTCGACCCGCACGCGGGTCTCCTTCGAGGTGGGCATGCGCCGCCTGGGCGGCGAGGTGGTCGTGCTCGAGCGCGACGGCATGCAGCTCGGGCGCGGCGAAACGGTGGCCGATACCGCGCGCGTGCTGTCCCGCTATGTCGATGCGATCATGCTGCGCACCACCAAGGAGGAGAAGCTCCTGGAGCTCGCCGAGCACGCCACGGTTCCCGTCATCAACGGACTGACTGACCGCACGCATCCCTGCCAGCTCATGGCCGATGTGATGACCTTCGAGGAGCATCGCGGGCCGATCGCGGGCAAGGTGGTGGCCTGGGCCGGGGACGGCAACAACATGGCGACCTCGTGGATCCACGCGGCCCTGCGCTTCGGCTTCACGCTGAGGCTGGCCTGCCCGAAGGAGCTGGGCCCGCCGCAGCAGATTGTCGCATGGGCGCGCAAGGAGGGCGCCAATGTCCTCGTCACCGACAAGATCGAGGAGGCGATGGCCGGCGCCGATTGCGTCGTGACCGATACCTGGGTGTCCATGGGCGAGAAGGAGGTTGACACCCGCTATGCGCTCCTCCCGCCCTACCAGGTCGACGAGCGCGTGATGAAGCTCGCCAAGCCGGACGCGATCTTCATGCACTGCCTGCCGGCGCATCGCGGCGAGGAGGTGACGCCCGCGGTGATCGACGGGCCGCAATCGGTGGTTTGGGACGAGGCCGGCAACCGCCTGCCGGCGCAGCAGGGCATTCTTGTCTGGTGTCTGAGTTGAGCCCGGGCGGCGCCGGCGGCCCCGCGCGCGACGACGACCTCGTTCAGCCGTTCCAGGTCGAGGCCCACGCGATCCGCGGGCGACTCGTGCGGCTGGGCCCGCTCGTCGACGAGGTGCTGTCTCGGCACGCCTATCCCGAGCCCGTTGCCATGCTGCTGGGCCAGACCCTCGCTCTCGCGGCGACCCTGGCCGGAACCTTCAAATATGACGGCGTCTTCACCCTGCAGACCAAGGGCGACGGCCCCGTCAGCATGCTCGTCGCCGACGTCACCAGCAAGGGCGAGATCCGCGGCTATGCCCGCTTCGACGAGGCGCGTCTCGCCGAAGCCGAGGAGGAGGCCTCGACCGGCCACGGCGTCCATGGGGCGGTACCGCGGCTGCTGGGCGCCGGCTATCTCGCTTTCACGGTCGATCAGGGGCCGAATACCGACCGCTATCAGGGAATCGTCGATCTGCAGGGTGCGGAGCTCGTCGATTGCGTCCACCATTATTTCCGCCAATCGGAGCAGCTCGATGCCGCCTTCAAGCTGGCGGTGGGGCGCGGTGAGGGCAGGGCGGGAGCGGCCTGGCGCGCCGCCGGCATCATGCTGCAGCGGCTGCCCCTCACCGGCGGCGAAGGCGGGGCGGCGCTCGACGAGGCGGCCAAGGACGCGCGCGAGGATGGCTGGCGCCGGGCCCTCGTCATGATGGGAAGCGCGACGACCGAGGAGCTGCTCGATCCCGCCCTTGGCGCCCATGATCTCCTCTATCGGCTCTTCCACGAGGATGGCGTGCGCGTGTTCCGTCAGCGCCCGCTCAAGGCCGGCTGCCGCTGCTCGGAGGCGCGCGTGGTCACCGTGTTGCGGGCGCTATCTCCGGAGGAGCTCGAGGAGATGAAGGTCGACGGCAAGGTCACCGTCGTCTGCCAGTTCTGCATGCGTCAATACGTCTTCGACGAGGACGCGCTCAAGACCGTGCTTGCATCTTGACGATGAGGCCGCGCGCCGTCCATCTAGGGGCGGTTCGTTCCGGCGATCTTTTCAAGGAGAGCCAGATAATGGCGGTAGGCCCCCTCACTCGTCTTCTCCCCGCTCTCGCTCTTCTGCTGCTCGTCGGCGGATGCAACACGCCGCTGCCGCCGCAGCAATTCTCCGAGCTGAGCTGGAGCAACCTTCCGCCCTTCAGGCTCAACGTGGCGCGCGTCGAGGTGGTGCGGCAATACATGCCGAGCGATACGCCGCCCCATGTCGACACGCTGACGCCGCGCACGCTCATCGACTCCGCCGATCGCTGGGCGCGCGACCGGCTGGTCGCCGTGGGCAATTCCGGCGTCGCCCGCTTCATCATCACGGATGCGAGCGTCGTCGAAGTGCCGCTCCCCGTAAACAAGGGGCTCGCCTACGCCTTCACCGAGGAGCAGTCGAAGCGCTATGACGCCCATGTCGCGGTGCGTCTCGAGATCGTCAATGCCCGCGGCTATACGGATGGCGAGGTCAGGGCGGAAGCCAGCAACTCGCGCTCCGTCGCCCAAAACGCGACTCCGCGTGACATCAACCAGGTCTGGTACCTCATCGTGCAAGGGACCATGCTCGACCTCAACGCCCAGCTCGAGCGAAACATCTACACCTATCTCCGTCGTTTCCTGGCGAGCTGAGGCTTATCGACGCCGCTCAGGCGGCGCAGCGCTCGACGATCCGGCGCAGGAAGGCCTCGCAGGCTCGAACCTGCTGCAGGGTGATGAACTCGTCGGGCTGGTGCGCCTGGGCGATATTGCCGGGGCCGCAGAGGACGGCCGGGATTCCCGCGGCCTGGAAGAGCCCCGCTTCCGAGCCATAGGCGACGACACCGGCGCGGTTCTCGCCGGTCATCGCAAGCGCCAGGATCTCGGCCGGTGAGTCGGGCTCGGGGGTGAGGGCGGAGACCGTCACCAGGACGCGCGTGAAGACGCCGCCCTTCTCGGTGACGGCCTTGAGTCGCGGAGTGACCTTCCGCTCGGCGAACTCGTTGAAGCGCGTAAGAATTTCCTCGCCGTCCGCAGTCCCCGGCAAGGGGCGGCACTCCCAGACGAAGGTGCATTCGTTGGGGATGATATTGAGCGCCGTGCCGCCCTCGATGGTGCCGACATTAAGCGTGGTATAGGGCGGGTCGAACTCGCCATCGGAGCTGCCGGGGCGCGGCGGGCGGGCGGCCAGCTCCTCGGCGATCCCGGCAAGGAAATGGATGAGCTCCGCCGCCGCGATGATCGCCGAGGCGCCGCGATGGGTGCCGCTCGAATGGCCTTCGCGCCCGACCACGCGGGTCTCAAGCGCCATGACGCCCTTATGGGCGTTCACGACCTTCATCTCGGTCGGCTCGCCGACGATGATGAGGCGCGGCCGCGGAAGCTCCGCTACGATCTCCCGGATCATGGGGACAACGCCGATGCAGCCCACCTCCTCGTCGAAGGAGAAGGCGAGATGGATGGGGGTTGCCAGCTTGCGCTGCGCGATCTCCGGCACCAGCGCGAGCGCCACCGCGATGAAGCTCTTCATGTCGGCGGTGCCGCGGCCATACAGACGGCCGTCGCGCTCCACCAGCTTGAAGGGATCGCTCGTCCAGGCCTGACCCAGGACGGGTACCACGTCGGTATGCCCCGAGAGAACGATGCCGCCAACATCCTGCGGTCCGATCGTGGCATAGAGATTGGCCTTGTTGCGCGCCTCGTTATAGATGAAGCGCGAGGGGATGCCGTGCTCGGCCAAATAGGCTTCCACCCATTCGATGAGCGCAAGGTTCGATTTGGCGGAGGTGGTGTCGAACGCGATCAGGCGCTCGATCATCTGAACGGGAGTGAAAGAGGGTATCGTCATGGGGTGCGGCGCGGCGAAAGCGGAAAAATGACCGGCGCGATGTTCGCCGATCATTCCCGCCTTGTCCATAGCGCCGCCCCGGCTCGGCGCCTCAGGTGTCCTGGTGCGCCGTCACGCGAGGGTTGCCGATCATCGCGAGGAACTCGCGCCGCGTCGACGGGTCGGAGCGGAATTGGCCGAGCATGCGGCTCGTCACCATGGTGACGCCGGATTTGTGGACGCCGCGCGTGGTCATGCATTGGTGGGTCGCCTCGACGGCGACGGCGACACCCTGGGGCTCCAACACCTCGCTGATTGTGTTGGCGATCTGTGCCGTGAATTTCTCCTGGATCTGCAGGCGCTTCGCATAGACCTCGACGAGCCGGGCGAGCTTGCTGATGCCGACCACGCGGCGATTGGGCAGATAGGCGATGTGGACCTTGCCGATGATCGGCGCCAGGTGATGCTCGCAATGGGACTCGAAGCGGATGTCCCGCAGCACCACCATCTCGTCATAGCCCTCGGTCTCCTCGAAGGTGGCGCGCAGCATGTCGTAGGGATCTTCCCCATAGCCGGCAAACCATTCCTTGAAGGCGCGCGCGACGCGCGCCGGCGTCTCGCGCAGCCCTTCGCGATCGGGATCATCGCCGGTCCAGCGAAGCAGAACCCGGACGGCGCGCTCGACCTCGTCCTGGCTCGGCGCCGCCGTCTCGGAAACGGGGGTTGGAAATGTCACGGGCTTCATGGCCTCAATCGGCCTCCTTGCTCGACGGCTGAACGATGGCGGCAGGCATAGGCGTGCCATGGGGGCGGGAGACGACAAGGAGATGATATTGTCCTGCCGCAAGTCAAGCGCTCGCGAAGGTCGCGGAGTCCTGCCGCCGCGCCATCTCCCCGAGCGTCCTCAGTTGATCGGCCGGCGGCCATAGGGGCTGTCGAGGGAGAAGGCGGGCACGGCGATCTCGAAACGCTCGCCGCGCGCGCTTTCCATCTCGTAGCTGCCGCGCATGATCCCCGAAGGCGTCGGGAGCGGCGTCCCGCTGGTATATTCATAGGCGTCGCCGGGGCGCAGTACGGGCTGCTCGCCGACCACGCCGGCGCCGCGCACCTCCTGGATCCGCCCAAAGCCGTCGGTGATCTGCCAATAGCGGTTGCGCAGCTGCACCGTGTCCTTCCCCCGGTTCTCGATTCGCACGTGATAGGCCCAGACGAAGTGGTTCTCGCCGGGATTCGACTGGTCCTCGAGGAAAATCGGCTCGACGGAGACCTTGATGGCGTGCGTCGTTGCTTCGTACATCGGCAAGCTCATGACAGGCGCAATTCCCCTTTGGCGGAGCGTGCCGCGGGGGCTCCCATCGCGATTCTAAGATGCGCTGCGGCTTTGTCCAGGCTGTCGCCGTGACGCGGGCGATGGCCGGTCAATCGCCGCGGCTGCAGGAGCCGCCGCCGAGCACGCAGAAGCGGGCGCAATGGGGGTGATTGAGCTTCACCGCACCCTCGGCTTCCGCGAGGCTTCGTCCCATCACGAAACGGTTGTCATAGGGAATGAGCGTGCAGGGCATCACGACGGCGCGTGCCTCGCCCTTGCGCTTGACGACCATGCGCGAGCTCGCGCACATGACCGAGCTCGGATCGACGTGGAGAATGCCCCAGCAAGCCTCGGTGATTTCCGGCACATCGAGGGTGGCGTCCATCTCAGGGAAGAGCATGAGGGCGGCAGGGTCGTCGGCATCGATGGGAAGGCCGAGCTCGCGAAAGAGCCGCGCATAGCCTTGGCGCAAGACAGGCTCCGCCTCGCCCCAGCAGGTCCGTCCCGCGACTCTGACGACAAAGCCATTCTCGGCCAGCCATCTCAACCCGGCGATCGCCGGTTTCCAGCTCTGGCGGCCGCGCTCGAGGCAATGCAGCGCCTCGGTATAGTGATCGAGCGAGACGCGTATGATGAGCCGCGCGCCGAAGCGCGCCCTGAGCGCGAGAAGCGCCGTTGCGCGCCTCATCATCGGCTTCATCGCGTTGGTCAGGACCAGCGCGCGGAAGCCGCGCGCCATCGTCTCCTCGAGAATGGCGATGAAATGCGGGTTCATGAACGGCTCGCCGCCCGTGAAGGCGATCTCCTGCGTCGGGAGCGCCCGCGCGGCGATCTCGTCGAGAAAGGGGACGACATCGGCCGTTTCGAGATAGGCGAGCCGGTCGTTTCTCGGGCTCGATTCGATATAGCAGTTGCGGCAGGTGAGATTGCAGAGCGTGCCGGTGTTGAACCACAAGGTCGTCAGCGCCTTGAGCGCGACGGCGGCGCGCCGCTCGCCCTTCGCGGTCCAATCGGGATCCCGGAACTTGCGGCGGTCGAGAGTGGCCTGGATGGTCGCCGCGGGATTGCTCATATCGCCTCTGATTCGCGCCGACGGGCTCGACGCAGTTCTCGAATGACGCCGATATTCCCAATCCCGAACTTTTAAGGGGCCCTCCGCCGCCGATGCAATCACAATCGCGTTAAGATCGCGCGATATGGAGGAGCGCCGGGCCGGGCGCATTGCTTTACACGCGGCACGGCCTCTGGCAGGGTTTTGCCCCTCAGCCCGACCGCTTGGACCTTCAAGAGGCGACGATGCGTGCGACCGTGCTTCATGCCCTCCTGTCATCGGCCGTCACCCTTGCGGCGCTGCTCTCCGCGGCCCTGGCGCCAATCTCCGCATCCGCGGTCTCGCCCGCGCCCGCGGAAGGCAAGCGCGGCATGGTGGTGACGACGCAGCGTCTCGCGAGCGAGGTCGGGATCAAGATCCTCGAAGCGGGAGGAAACGCCGTCGACGCCGCCGTCGCGGTCGGCTATGCCCTGGCGGTGGTCGACCCCTGCTGCGGCAATATCGGCGGGGGCGGCTTCATGACCATCCGCCTCGCCGACGGCCGGGCGGTCTTCGTCAATTTCCGCGAGAAGGCGCCGCTCAAGGCGAGCCGCGACATGTATCTCGATGCCAAGGGCGAGGTGGTGCCCGGGCGGAGCACGCGCGGCTATCTCGCGATCGGCGTGCCGGGAACCGTGCTCGGCCTCGATACCGCTCTCAAGAAATACGGCACCATGAGCCGCGATGCGGTCATGGCGCCGGCGATCCGGCTCGCCGATCAGGGTTTCGTGCTCGCACGGGGCGACGTCGATATTCTCAACACGGCGACGAGGAGCTTCACCCAAGAGCCGAACGTCGCAGCGATCTTCCTCAAGAGCGGCCGCCCTTATCAGCCCGGCGACCGGCTGGTGCAGAAGGATCTCGCCGCGACACTCGAGCGCATCGCGCAGGACGGACCCGACGCCTTCTACAAGGGACCTGTGGCCGACGCCATCGTCGAGGCGAGCCAGGCTCATGGCGGCATCCTCACGAAGGAGGATTTCGCTCGATATGACGTCGAGGAGCTGAAGCCCGTCGAATGCGACTACCGCGGATACCACGTCATCTCGGCCCCGCCGCCGAGCTCGGGCGGCGTCACTCTTTGCGAGATACTGAATGTGCTGGCGCCCTATCCGATGGGCTTTCTCGGCTTCCATTCGGCGATCGGCATCCACTACATGGTCGAGGCCATGCGCCAGGCCTATGTGGACCGCAATAACCTCCTCGGCGATCCGGACTTCGTGAGCATGCCCCTCGATCGCCTGCTGTCGCAGGGCTACGCGGACAAGCTGCGCGCCAGGATCGAGCCGTTCCGCGCCACGCCGTCGAGTGTCCTCGGCCCCGCGACGCCGCCCCATGAGGGCGTGAACACCACCCATTACTCCATCGTCGATGCCAAGGGGAACGCCGTATCCACGACCTACACGATCAACGCCTATTTCGGCGCCAAGGTCATCGCCGGGCATACCGGCTTCTTCCTCAACGACGAGATGGACGATTTCACGAGCAAGCCCGGCGCTCCCAATCTCTATGGGCTGGTCCAGGGCGCGGCCAACGCGATTGCGCCGGGCAAGCGGCCGCTCTCCTCGATGACGCCGACGATCGTCACCAAGGACGGCAAGCTCTTCATAGTGCTGGGCAGTCCCGGCGGCTCCCGCATCATCACGATCACCCTCGAGGCGCTCATGAACGTTGTCGATTATGGGATGAGCGTGCAGGAGGCGGTCGACGCACCCCGCGTGCACCACCAATGGCTCCCCGACGAGGTCCAATATGAGCGCGGCGGCCTTTCCCGGGACACGATCGAGCGACTCCAGGAGATGGGCTACAGCCTGCATGAGCTGGGGAATTGGGGAGCCGCCGAAGCGATCGTGGTCGATCCCGCCACGGGCACGCTCTATGGCGGCAGCGACGATCGCCACCCCGCCGGCGCCGCCATCGGTTATTGAGCGGCGACGGCACGGCTTTTCCAAGCGCGGCTTATCATTGCCGTGACAAGCGAGGCTCGCGCGGCGGCTTGCCACCGGGAGATTCACAACTTAAAATTGCAATCACGTTAAGCGAACGTTAGGCACTCCCTGCCACATCATACCCCTGCGGCAAGCCCCGGTTTCCGCGACTCGTTCAAGGGACACCGTCTTGGAGAGCACTGTATCCATCGTCATTCCGACGATCGCGTCGGCGGCGCGGGCGCCGCTCCTGTGGCGCGCCCTGGACAGCGTTCTTCGCGACCAGGGCGCCCGCGTCATCCCGATCGTCGTCGCCAACGGCCAACGCTTCTCGCCGCCCGCTCTCGACGCGCTGAAATCGCGATCCGACATCAGGTTCTTCTATCGCGAGGAAGGAAGCGCCGTGGGCGCGCGTCTCGCGGGGCGGGAGGCCGTCGATACGGAATTCTTCGCGATGCTCGACGACGACGATGAATTCCTGCCCGGTGCTGTCGCCGCGAGGCTGGCCTCCTTCAAGAACGATCCGGCGGTCGACGTGGTCGTCACCAACGGATTCCGTCGGCACGGCCAGCTCGAGGTCATCGATTTTCCGAATTTCGCCGCGTTCCCCCGCGATCCGCTCTGGCATCTCATGAGCTACTCGTGGTTGCAGCCGGCGGCGGGGCTTTATCGCAGCGCGACGATCCACCCCGGCTATTTCGCCGAGGTGCCGCGGTCCATGGAGTGGACTTACCTGGCGGCGCGGCTCGCGCTGGAGCGAAGGCTGCGCTTCGTCGACACGCCGACCTACCGCATGCATCGGGAAACGGCCGAATCGCTTTCGGCCTCGCGCCACTATCAGCAGGGCGAGCCCGAGGCGATCCGCCGCATGATGGCGCTCGAAGTGCCAGCGCGGATCAGGAAGCGCCTCAAGAAGAAATATGCCGCGAGCCTGCATTTCCTTGCCGAGCTGGCGCGGCAGGACGGCGAGGCGAGGACGGCGTGGGGATATCATCTCCGCAGCCTCGCTGCACCCTATGGGCTGCGCTACCTCTCCTACACCCGGCATCTGCTCCGGCCGACAGGCAAGAAGAAGGCGAGCGGCATGGCCGGCGGGATTTCGCCGCCGGCGCGCGGGCGGCTGAGCGCATGACCGGCGCCGCGTCGCTTCCACAGATAAGCGAAGCCTGAGGCGAGAGCGATGCGGATGCTTCGCAAGCGCGTGCTGGTGACGGGCGGGGCCGGCTTCCTCGGCTCCCACTTATGCGAAAGGCTGCTGGCGGCGGGTGCTGACGTCCTCTGCGTCGACAATTTCTATACGGGCACCAAGGACAATATCGCCCATCTGGTGCGCGATCCCCATTTCGAGATTCTTCGCCACGACATCACCGTTCCGCTCCAGGTGGAGGCGGACGAGATCTACAATCTCGCCTGCCCGGCCTCGCCCATCCACTATCAGTTCGACCCCGTGCAGACGACGAAGACGAGCGTGCACGGGTCGATCAACATGCTTGACCTGGCGAAGCGGACGCGCGCCAAGATCCTCCAGGCCTCGACCAGCGAGGTCTATGGCGACCCGGACGTGCATCCCCAGACCGAGGATTATCGCGGAAACGTGAATCCCGTCGGGCCGCGCGCCTGCTACGACGAGGGGAAGCGCTGCGCCGAGACGCTCTTCTTCGACTATCACCGCCAATTCGGGGTCAATATCCGGGTGGCGCGCATCTTCAACACCTACGGGCCGCGCATGCACCCCAATGACGGCCGCGTCGTCTCCAACTTCGTGCTCCAGGCGCTGCGGGGCGGGGCGCTGACGGTGTTCGGCACGGGCGGGCAGACCCGCTCCTTCTGCTATGTCGACGACATGGTCGAGGGGCTGATGCGGCTGATGGCGGCACCCGACGAGGTCACGGGCCCCGTAAACCTGGGCAACCCCACCGAGATCTCGATCCGCGAGATTGCCGAGATGATCATCGCGCTGACCGGCTCCGCCGCCAGGCTGCTATCGAAGCCGCTCCCGGAGGACGATCCGCTCCGCCGCCGCCCCGACATAGCCTTGGCGCGCCGGCTCCTGGGCTGGGAGCCCAAGGTCGGCCTGGAGGAGGGATTGAAGCGGACGATCGCCTATTTCCGCGATGTGCCGACGGAGGGGGCGGCCGGAGGCGGCTCGGGCGCTTGATTGCGGCGCCCGCCCTTGCTTATATAGGGCCCGGCGCGGGTGTAGCTCAATGGTAGAGCAGAAGCTTCCCAAGCTTACGACGAGGGTTCGATTCCCTTCACCCGCTCCAATTCCATCGATCTGAGTTGTCGGACATAGGCCATTCAATGGCGTTGGCGGCGGCGCCGGCTGTGCGACACTCATTGCAGGTGGAAGCGGGCGCGCATTCCCAGGGGATCATTGCCAGCGGGCCTGTCGCTCACGCGAGGTCGAGCATGAAATCGGAGAGCCACAAGGATCTCGGCACGCCCAAGCCGTCGGGCCGATGCGTGTCCGGCCGCTGTCTTTGCGGCGCGGTGGAGATCGAGATCGATTTTCCCGCTTTCTGGGCCTGGCACGATCACTCTGCGGCAAGCCGTCGCGTGCACGGCGCCGCGTATGCGACCTATGTCGGCTGTTGGCGCAAGCACGCCCGCGTGGCGAAGGCGCATCACTCGTTTCGAAGACGCCAAGACGCAATCGACGCGAAGCTTCTGCTCTCGGTGCGGCACGCCGCTGCTCTATGAGCGCAAGCGCTCGCCCCATATGGTCAATATCCCACGGGCGCTCTTCACCGGCCGCACCGGCCGCGAGCCCCGCTATCACGTGGCGATCGCGGAGCTTCAGGATTGGGCGTACACGGGCGAGCGGCTCGTTCCCCTCAAGGGCTATCCTGGTATCGTCTGGGAGCGGCCAAAATCGCGAAAGCACCTGCGAGGCCTTGACGGTCTCGGTCTTCTCGACCCTCGGGTCCCGTCCGCGAATGCCTCCATCGTGAGCGCGCCGCCGGACCAGGACCGTCCCTAGAATCGCCGCTCACGGGTCGCGCGTCAGCCCCGCCCTGGGGCAGCATCGCGGACTTCAACGAGCAACGGGACCAGGTGCGCGGCATCGCCAAACTTTGCGATCGCCGGCCAAGGGATGCGCCGGCAGCTATTTCGGAGTCGCTGCACCGGCTTGCTTCTCGCCCGAGAGCTCGTCGCCGATGTCCTTGATCAAGCCCTCGGCGGGGCTCACGGTCTTGATATCCTCCACCTGGTCGCGGGTCGGCAGCTGGGAGGCATCCCAGCCGCCGCCGAGCGCCTCGATGAGCGCGACGCTGGCGACGAGCCGATTCTGGCGGATCGCAAGGGCCGTCTGCTCGTCGGCGAGCGCGGTGGTCTGCGCGACGATGACGCTGGTATAGGCCACGGTGCCGGCGCGGTATTGATTGAGGGTCAGCCGCTCCGCTTCGCGCGCCGAGCGCACGGCATCCGCCTGCACGGCGGCCTGCTGCTCGAGGATGCGCAGCGCCGCCAGCTCGTCCTCCACCTGCTGGAACCCGGTGAGCACCGTCTCGCGGTAATTGGCGACGGTCTGGTCATAGGTTGCGCGCGCCTCCTCGACCTGGGCGCTGCGCAGCCCGCCGTCGAGGAGCGTCTGGGCCAGGCTCGGACCGAAGGCCCAAATGCCATTGGCCGCCTGGAAGAGGCCGGCGAAGGTCGAGGCGGTGGCGCTGTAGGAGGCCGAGAGGGTGATGTCCGGATAGAACGCCGCGATTGCCACGCCGATCTGGGCGTTGGCCGCTGCCATCTGGCGCTCCGCCGCGGCGATGTCCGGCCGCCGCTCGAGAAGGGTCGAGGGCACGCCCGGCGGCACCACCGGCACCTCGGTCGCGAGCGGCGCCGGCGCCAGCGAGAAGCTCGAGGCGGGCTTGCCGATCAGCACGGCGATGGCATGCTCGAGCTGGGCGCGCTGCACCCCCACATTGATGGCCTGCGCCTGGGTGTTCTTGAGCTGGGTCTCCGCGGTGACGACGTCGGCGCGCGAGGCGACGCCGGCCTTGTATTGGTTCTGGGTGATCTGCAAGGATTGGGTATAGGCGACGACGGCGTCGTCGAGGAGGCGCTTCAGCTCGTCGGCGGCGCGCAGCTCGAAATAATCGGTGGCGAGGAGGGCCTGGGCGGAAAGCCGCGCCGAGACGAGATCCGCCGCGCTGACCTGCGCGCTCGCGACATCGGATTCGACCGTGCGCCGAATCCGGCCCCAGACGTCGAGGTCCCAGGTCGCACCCGGCGAGAGATTGAACTGCGTCTGCCCGCTCGAGGCGCTGCGCCCCTGGGTCACCGTGCCGTTGCTCGACACGAAGCCGCCGCTGCTGCTTCCCTGGCGCTGCAGGCGCTGCACCGAGGTGTTGAAGGAGACGACGGGAAAGAATCCGGCGCGGGCCGCCTGCACCACCGCGCGCGCCTCGCGATAGGCCGCTTCCGAGGCCTTCAGATTCTGGTTGGAGATCGCGACCTGCCTCTCGAGCCCGTCGAGCACCGGATCGTCATAGATCGACCACCATGGCCCCCGATTGACCATGTCCTGGGGATGGCTCGGCTTCCAGCCGTCCTGCTCCTTATAGGCCGCGGGGATGATGACCGGCGCCCGATGGTAGTCGGGTCCGACCGTACAGGCGGCGAGAAGCGCCGTCCCGGCCAGCGCGGCAACACGCGCCGTGGTGGCGGCTTTGGCCCAGCGCCTCGGCATCGGCCTCGATCCCCGCCCGCTCATGCGCTTGCCTCCGGCGTCGCGGCACCGGGATGGCGGCGTCGCCAGACGCGCTGCCCCCAGAGGCGGAAGCGGTCGAGATAGAGATAGACCACGGGCGTCGTGTAGAGGGTGAGGGCCTGGCTCACGATCAGGCCCCCTGCGATCGAGATGCCGAGGGGCTGGCGCAGCTCGGCGCCATAGCCGGCGCCAAGGGCGAGCGGCAGCGCCCCCAGGAGGGCCACCATCGTCGTCATCATGATGGGGCGAAAGCGCATCAGGCAGGCCTGATAGATGGCCGCGCGCGAGCTCAGGCCCTGCTCGCGCTCCACCTCGAGCGCGAAGTCGATCATCATGATCGCGTTCTTCTTCACGATGCCGATGAGCAGGATCACGCCGATGAGGGCAATGATGCTGAACTCGATGTTGAAGGCCATCAAGGCCAGAACGGCGCCCACGCCGGCCGAGGGAAGCGTCGAGAGGATCGTGATCGGATGAATGTAGCTCTCATAGAGAATACCGAGCACGATATAGACCGCAGCGAGGGCGGCGAGGATCAGGATCGGCTCGTTCGCCAGCGAGCGCTGGAAGACATTCGCCGTGCCCTGGAAGCCGCCATGAATGGAGGCGGGAACGCCGAGGCGCTGCATGGTCTGGTCGATGGCGGCGACGGCGGTTGACAGGGGCTCCCCCGGCGGCAGGTTGAAGGAGATCGTCACCGCCGCGAATTGGCCCTGATGGTTCACCGCAAGCGGCGTCGCCCCCGGCCCGTAATGGCTGATCGCCGAGAGGGGGATCATGGTCTCCGCCGCCGTGCTGACCGCCGCCCCCGTCGAGGTCGCGCCATGGCCGGTATTGGCGAGCTGATTGAGGCTGAAGTTGCGCGCCGTATCGTTGGCGATGGATGCGGCGCTGGCGCTCGTCGCCGCGCCCGATGTGACGGTGCCGACCACGGCGTTGGTCGCGTGGGTGCCGCTGATGGCACCGCCCGAGGTGCTGACATAAAGGTCCTTGAGCGTCTCCGGGCTTTGCCAATATTGCGGCGCCACCTCCATCACGACATGGTACTGGTTGAGGGGGTTGTAGATCGTCGAGACCTGCCGCTGGCCGAAGGCGTCATAGAGCGTGTTGTCGATCTGGCTCGCCGTCAGGCCGAGCCGCGACGCGGTGGCGCGATCGATGACGAGATCGGTCTCGAGCCCCTTGTCCTCCTGGTCCGAGCTCACATCGGTGAGCTGCGGCACGTGCTGGAGCGCCTCCGTGATCTTGGGCGCCCAGTTCCGCAGCTCGCCCAGATCGTCGCCTTGCAGCGTGTATTGATACTGGGCATTGCTCTGGCGGCCGCCGACGCGGATGTCCTGCACCGCCTGCAGGAACAGCGTCGCCCCCGGGACCACGGCGAGCTTGCGGCGCAGCCGCGCGATGATCTGGTCGGCGGAGAGGCGGCGCTCGGCCAGGGGCTTCAAGGAGACGAAGACGAAGCCGGAATTCGTCCGGCTGCCTCCCGTATATCCCACCACGCTGTCGACGGCGGGATCGCTCCGCACGATCCCGATGAACTGCACAAGCTTCTGCTTCATGAGTTGGAACGAGATGCTCTGATCCGCCTGGATGCCGCCGATGAGGCGCCCGGTGTCTTGCTGGGGAAAGAAGCCCTTGGGCACGACGACGAAGAGATAGACATTGAGACAGACGGTGCCGAGGAGGATGAGCATGGTGAGGCGCGCATGGGCGAGCGCCCAGCCGAGGGAGCGCTCATAGGCGTGCAGCATCGCGTCGAAGGCGCGCTCGCTGGCGCGGGAGAGCCATCCGGGCTGATGATCGGGCTGGCGGCCGAGAAGGCGCGAGCACATCATCGGCGTCGTGGTCAGGGAGACGACGAGGGAGACGAGGATGGCGACCGAGAGCGTGACGGCGAATTCGCGGAAGAGGCGTCCGACGATGCCGCCCATCAGAAGGATGGGCACGAAGACGGCGACGAGGGAGGCGCTCATCGAGAGCACGGTGAAGCTCACCTCGCGCGCCCCCTGAAGCGCCGCCTGCATGCGCGGCATGCCGGCCTCGATGTGCCGCATGATGTTCTCGAGCACGACGATGGCGTCGTCGACCACGAAGCCGGTGGCGATGGTGAGCGCCATCAGGGAGAGATTGTCGAGGCTGTAGCCGAGCAGGTACATCACCCCGAAAGTGCCGATGAGCGATACCATGACGGCGACGCTGGGGATCAGGGTGGCGCGCGCGCTGCGCAGGAAGGCGAAGACCACCAGGATCACCAGGCCCATCGCGATGAGGAGGGTGTGCTGCACCTCCTCGAGGGAGGCGCGGATGGTCGGCGTGCGGTCGAGGGCGACGGTGAGGTCGATGTCGCTCGGGATCGACGCCTTGAGCTCGGGCAAGAGGGCGTTCACGCGGTCGACGGTGTCGATGATGTTGGCGCCGGGCTCCCGATAGAGAATGATGAGGACCGAGGGCTTGCCGTTGGCGAGGCCCTGGTTGCGCAGGTCCTCGACGGAATCGACGACGTCGGCCACGTCCTTCAGCCGCACGGCGGCGCCGTTGCGATAGGCGACGACCAGCGAGCGGTACTGGTCGGCGCGACGGGCTTGATCGTTCGTGTAGATCTGAAAGCGCTGCCCCCCCACCTCAATGGCGCCCTTGGGACTGTTGGCATTCGCCGAGGCGAGGGCGGCGCGCACATCCTCGAGCCCGATACCGTATTTGAAGACGGCGTGGGGATTGATCTCGACGCGCACCGCCGGCAGCGAGCTGCCGCCGACATTCACCTGGCCGATGCCCTCGACCTGGGATAGGCGCTGCTGCAGCACGGTGGCCGCGGAATCGTAGAGCTGGCCCTGGCTCCGCGTATCCGAGGTGAGGGCCAGGATCATGATGGGCGCGTCCGCCGGATTGACCTTGCGATAGGTCGGGTTGCTCCTGAGGCTCGAAGGAAGATCGATGCGCGCTGCGTTGATGGCCGCCTGCACGTCCCGCGCGGCGCCGTTGATGTCGCGATCGAGACCGAACTGCAGGACGATGCGCGCCTGCCCGACGGAGCTCGTTGAGGTCATCTCCGAGACGTCCGCGATCTGGCCGAGATGGCGCTCGAGGGGTGTCGCGACGCTCGTCGCCATCACCTCGGGGCTGGCGCCCGGGAGCTGGGCCTGCACGAGGATGGTGGGGAAGTCCACCTGCGGCAGCGGCGAGACCGGCAGCAGGAAATAGGCGACCGCCCCCGCGAGCGCCACGCCGAGGGTCAGGAGCGTGGTTGCGACCGGGCGGTTGATAAAGGGGGCCGCGAGGTTCATGGCGCCATTCCCTCGGGCGTGGCGGCGCCGGCGTCGCCCCTCAGCCGCCGGGCGAGGCGGTCGAAGGCGAGGTAGATCACTGGGGTCGTGAACAGGGTCAGGAGCTGGCTCACGATGAGGCCGCCGACGATGGTGATGCCGAGGGGGTTGCGCAGCTCGGAGCCGGTGCCGCTGCCCAGCATGAGCGGAAGCGCTCCGAGGAGCGCCGCCATCGTCGTCATCAGGATCGGGCGAAAGCGCAGCAGGCAGGCCTGGTGGATCGCCTCGCGCGGCGGCTTGCCCTCGACGCGCTCCGCCTCGAGCGCGAAGTCGATCATCATGATGGCGTTCTTCTTGACGATGCCGATGAGCAGCACGATGCCGATGATGGCGATGATGTCGAGATCGTCCCCGGCGATCATGAGCGCGAGCAGGGCGCCCACGCTTGCGGTCGGCAGCGTCGAGAGAATGGTGATGGGGTGGATGAAGCTCTCGTAGAGCACGCCGAGGACGATATAGACGGTGACGATCGCCGCCAGGATGAGCAGCAGCTCGTTGGCGAGCGACTTCTGGAAGGCAAGCGCTGCGCCTTGGAAGCTCGTCATCACGCTGACGGGAAGGCCGATTTGCTTCTCGGCCTGCTGAATCGCCGTCACCGCGTCGCCGAGGGAGGCGCCGGGGGCGAGGTTGAAGGAGATCGTCGTCGCCGGGAACTGCGCCAGGTGGTTGATCTCGAGAGGAGCCGGCTGCACAGTGAACTTGGCGATCGCCGCGAGCGGCACCTGGCCGCCCCCCGAGGAGGGAAGGTAGATCGAGCCCAGGGACTTGATGGAGCTCTGGAGCGTCGGGTCGGCCTCGAGGATCACACGATACTGGTTCGATTGCGTGAAGATCGTCGAGACGATGCGCTGGCCGAAGGCGTCGTAGAGGGCGTTGTCGACGGTTGCCGGCGTGATGCCGAAGCGCCCGGCCGTGTCGCGGTCGATGGTGATATAGACGGAGAGACCCTGGTCCTCGAGGTTGCTCGCGACGTCGGCGAGCTGGGGCAGGCGGCGCAGGGCCTCGACCAACTTCGGCTCCCATGCCGAGAGCTCGTCGGGATTGGCATCCTCGAGCACGAATTGATACTGGGTGCGGCTCACGCTGGTGTCGATGGTGAGATCCTGCACCGGCTGCATATAGAGGGAGACGCCCTGCACGTCGGCGGTTTCCGCCTGCAGGCGGCGGATAATTGCGCTCGCGCTGAGGCTGCGCTCGTCCCGCGGCTTGAGATTGATGAGGAAGCGGCCGCTGTTGAGGGTGACATTGCTGCCGTCGACGCCGATGAAGGACGACAGGCTCTCGACATCGGGATCGCGCAGGATCGCCGCGGCGAGGGCCTGCTGATGCTCGGCCATCGCTGCATAGGAGGTGGATTGCGCCGCCTCGGAGATGCCCTGGATCAGGCCCGTGTCCTGGACGGGGAAGAAGCCCTTGGGGATGGCGAGATAGAGGCCCGCCGTGACGGCGAGGGTGGCGAGCGCGACGAGGAGGGTGAGCTTCTCGTGATCGAGCACCCAGGTGAGCAGCCGCCCGTATTCCTCGATCAGCCGGTCGAAATAGCGCTTCATCTTGCGATTGAGCGCGGTCTCCTCGGCCTCGGCGCGCCGGCGCAGGAGCTTCGCGCACATCATGGGAACGAGGGTGAGGGAGACGACGGCCGAGATCAGGATGGTGACGGCGAGGGTGATGGCGAACTCCCGGAAGAGGCGCCCCACCACGTCGCCCATGAAGAGGAGGGGAATCAGCACCGCGATCAGGGAGATCGTCAGCGAGACGATGGTGAAGCCGATTTGCTCGGAGCCCTTGAGCGCCGCTTCGAGGGGCGGGTCGCCCTGCTCGACGAAGCGCGCGATGTTCTCGATCATCACGATGGCGTCATCGACGACGAAGCCCGTGGCGATGGTGAGGGCCATCAGCGAGAGGTTGTTGAGGCTGAAGCCGGCGAGATACATGACGCCGAAGGTGCCGACGAGGGAGAGCGGCACCGAGAGGCTGGGAATGACGGTGGCCGGAAGATTGCGGAGGAAGAGAAAGATCACCAGGACGACGAGGGCGACGGCAAGGACGAGCTCGAGCTCGACGTCGTGCACCGAGGCGCGGATCGTCGTGGTGCGGTCGGTGAGGACGGCGATATCGACGGCTCCCGGAAGGGCGCCCTTGAGCGCCGGCAGCAGGGCCTGGATGCCGTTCACCACCTGGATGACATTGGCGCCCGGCTGACGCTGGATGTTGAGGATCACGGCGGGCTGCGTGTTCATCCAGGCGCCGAGCTTGGTGTTCTCGGCGCTGTCCGCGACGGTCGCCACGTCGGAGAGGCGCACGGGCGCGCCGTTCTTGTAGGCGATCACCAGGTCGAGATAGTCGGCCGCGCTCTTGAGCTGGTCGTTGGCGTTGATCGTGTAAGAGCGTGTGGGCCCGTCGAAATTGCCTTTCGGCGTATTGACGTTGGCGTTGCCGATGGTGGTGCGCAGATCGTCGATGTTGAGCCCGTAGGCGGCAAGCGCCATCGGATTGGCCTGGATGCGCACGGCCGGGCGATGCCCGCCGCTGATGCTGACGAGCCCGACGCCGGGAAGCTGGGAGATCTTCTGCGCGAGGCGCGTATCGGCGAGGTCCTCGACCTCCGTCAGCGGCAAGGTCTTCGACATCACCGCCAGAGTGAGGATGGGGGCGTCGGCGGGATTGACCTTGGCGTAGATGGGCGGGGCCGGGAGGTCCGAGGGCAGCAGATTGCCGGCCGCGTTGATCGCCGCCTGCACCTCCTGCTCGGCGACGTCCAGGCTGAGATCGAGGCTGAACTGGAGCGTAATCACCGAGGCGCCGGCCGAGCTCGTCGATGTCATCTGGTTGAGCCCCGGCATCTGGCCGAACTGGCGCTCGAGGGGGGCCGTCACCGAGGAGGTCATGACGTCGGGGCTGGCGCCCGGATAGAAGGTCTGCACCTGGATGGTCGGGTAGTCGACCTCCGGCAGCGCCGAGAGGGGCAGGAAGCCGAAGGCGACGCCGCCGACCAGGAGGATGGCGATCATCAGCAGGGTCGTCGCCACCGGGCGCAGGATGAAGGGGCGCGACGGGCTCATGCCGCGGGGCTCCGGTCCGGGTGGCGAAGCGATCGCGTCATGGGCGTTTCGATCGCTTGCTCCCTTGGCCCGTATTGGGAGCCGCACCGGCCGGCGGGATGGCGGCGCCATTGCCGGGGGTGCTGGGCAGTGTCACCTGCGCCCCTTCGCGCAGCTTGTCGGCGCCATCGACGACCACCTTGTCGCCCGGCTGAAGCCCCGATTCGATGGCGACGGTCTCCCCCTGGGACGGGCCCAGCTTGACCGGCCGAACCGTGACGGTGCTATCCGGCTTGATCAGATAGACATAGGTGCCCGGCGCCCCGCGCTGCACTGCGGAGCTCGGGACCACCACTCCTGCGTGGAGCACGTTGACGAGGAGGCGGATGTTGACGAACTGGTTGGGGAAGAGGCTCTCGTCCTCGTTGTCGAACTGCGCCTTCAGCTTCACCGTGCCCGTCGTGATGTCGATCTGGTTGTCGACCGTCTGCAGCTTGCCCGTGGCAAGCCTGGTGGTGTTGCTGCGGTCATAGGCGGCGACCTCGAGGGTGGCGCCCGCGCGCAGGCGCTTCATGATCGCCGGCAGGTCGTCTTCCGGCAGGGTGAAGACGACGCTGATGGGCTGAAGCTGGGTGATGACCACGATACCGGCCGTATCGCTCGTCTGCACGTAATTGCCGGGATCGACGAGGCGCAGCCCGACGCGGCCCGTCACCGGGGCGGTGATGTGGCAATAGGCGAGGTTCAGCTTGGCGTTGTCGACCTGGGCCTGATCGACGGTCACGGTGCCCTGGTACTGGTGGACGAGATATTGCTGGGTGTCCAATTGCTGCCGCGCGATGGAGTCCTGCCTCACCAGAGTCTGGTAGCGCGCGAGGTCGATCTCGGCGTTCTTGAGCAGGGCCTGGTCCCGCTGGAGCTGGCCTTGCGCCTGCTCGAGGGCGAGCTGATAGGGGCGCGGGTCGATCTGGGCGAGGAAGTCTCCCTTATGGACGAGCTGCCCCTCCTGGAAGGCGATCTGGGTCAGCTGACCGTTGATCTGCGTGCGGACCGTGACGGTGGCGAGGGGCGTCACGGTGCCCAGACCATCATAGGTGATGTCGATGTCGCCCGGCTTCGCCACGTCGGCCACCACGGGCATGGCGCCGCTCACGGCGAAGCGGCCGGGGCGCGGCGGCTGCGCCGGGCGCGGGCGGGCGATCCAGGCGATGGCCGCGAGCACCAGGAGGACGACGGCAATTCCGACGATGCGCCCGCGGGTCCAGCGCCGCTCCCGCGGGCGCCGCGGCTCGGCGGCGCGGCTCTCCCGCACCTCGCGCGGCTGGTCGTTCCGCTCGTTCATAGGCCGTCCTCGGGCCGGCGGCGGCGCCGCAGGGGAGAGTTGAAGCGCGGCATGGGGAAGAGCTTACCTATTCGGCCGTCCTGAGCGAAGGCCGGCCCTGCCGTCGCCGCAGGCGGTGCCTGCAGGCCGGGCCAGGGTCTCGCCAGCCCGCACCGCGAGACGGTTGCCTGGGTATGCCGGCTGGTCCGGCGGTGATTCTCGGGATCGGCAAGGCTCCACCTCTGGCCGCGACGGCGCTGCGGCGTTGACGGCCAAGTCCATGACTTGAAACGAAGCGCGCCGCCAAACCTTGCGGTCGGCGGCGCCCTTGGTCGTTAACTTTCTTGCCCGAAGGTACTGGCGGCTAGGCGTCGTAGACCTGCACGCGCAGCGGCCGGCCCATGGAGGGGCAGGCGCTGAGGCCGCAAAGCGTGTCGGTGCGGGCGACGAAGTCGATATAGTCGCCGGGCTTGCTCTTGCCGTCGACGGTCTTAAAGGTCTTGCTGCCGAAATCGTAGTCGAGGGTCTGGAACAGGTTGAGCGGGTCGGGAATGTTCTCCGGCGCGATCGACCAGGGCGCGAGAGCCTTCTGGAGCACCTCGTAGCAACCGAAGCTCGGCACGCCGAGCGGCCCGCCGACACGCATCCCGCGCGAGCTGAAGCCCTGATAATCCTTGTTGGCGAAGTTCGCGAAGACCCAGGCGCTGCACATGCCGTATTGCAGGTCGTGGATGCCGTAGGTGTCCTCGACGATGCTCAGAAGCACGTTGTTGTCGCGCGAATAGAGATGGTGGCCGGTCGTGATCATCAGCCGGCCCTGATTGGCCTTGGTCCGCGCCTGGCTGAAGCGCTCCCTGACATTGTTCGCGTTGAAGCAGACGAAATCGCCGATGGCGCTGCCTTCGACATCGGTGATGCGGATGCGCTGGTCTTTCTTGACGACCCAGGCGCCGCCTTGCCGGCCCGGGACGACGACATCGGTGACGATCTTCATCGGCGCTCCTCCCCTTGTTCCTGGCGCTGCTGTATAGGCCGCGGCGGGTCGCTGTCAATCGCGTCGGCCGGCGAGCGGCTTGCGCAAGCGGGTGAAACGGGGTTCCCTCCCGCGCGACAATTCCTTATCGTCGCAGACGCGCTTCGCGTCGGCCTCGCTCGCCGCGTCGCGGCCGGGCAGCGCCCGGCGATGAACTGGGGAAGGGATTGTCCATGCCGGCGACGCCTCATGCCGAGCGCCACTTCACGGCGTCCGCGGCGGTCCGCGACATCGTGATCGGAATGGCGGACGGCCTCACCGTGCCCTTCGCGCTGGCGGCCGGCCTGTCGGGAGCGATGACGGACAGCACCATCGTCGTGATCGCCGGCCTCGCCGAGATCGCCGCAGGCGCGATCGCCATGGGGCTCGGCGGGTATCTCGCGGCGCGCACCGATCAGGAGCACTATCGCTCGGAATACGCGCGCGAGATCGCCGAGACGAAGAGCATTCCGGAAGAGGAGCGCCGCGAGGTGGCGGCGATCTTCCGGGAATACGGGCTCGCCGGCGGGGAGCTCGAGGCGGTGGTGAAGGCGATCTCGCGCGAGCCCAAGCGCTGGGTGGATTTCATGATGCGCTTCGAGCTCGGGCTCGAGCGCCCCGATCCGCGCCGCGCGCCGGTCAGCGCTCTTACCATCGGGGCGTCCTACGTCGTCGGCGGAATCATCCCGCTGCTGCCCTATATGGTCGTCGCGAGGATCGGCGCGGCCTTCGTCGTCTCGGTCATCGTCACGCTGCTCGCCCTGCTGATCTTCGGCGGGATCAAGAGCAAGCTCACCGGCGCGCCCTGGCTGCGCGGCGGTGTTCAGACCATGACGATCGGCGCGGCGGCGGCGGCGGCGGCCTATGTCATCGCCCGCGCGATCGTGTGAGGGGAAGCGCAGAGCATGGCGGCAAAGGCAACAGCGCTTGACATCCTCTCCTTCGGCGAGGCGATGGTCGAGTTCAACGCCGCCGGCCCGGCGCGCGACGGCGCCACCTATGTGCAGGGCTATGGCGGCGATACCTCCAACGTCGTCATCGCCGCGGTCCGCCAGGGCGCCCGCGCCGGCTATCTCACCGCCCTCGGCGCCGATCTCTTCGGCGACGCGCTTCTCGAGCTCTGGCGGCGCGAAGGCGTCGACACCACCCATGTGATCCGGCGCGACGATGCCGCGACCGGCATCTATTTCGTCACCCATGACCGCGACGGGCACCAATTCACCTATTACCGCGCCGGCTCCGCCGCGAGCCGGGTGACGCCGGCCGACGTCTCCGCGGCCGCCATCGCCGGAGCCCGCATCCTCCACCTCTCCGGGATCAGCCAGGCGATCAGCGAAAGCGCCGCGGCGACGGCGGCCGAGGCCATCGCCCAGGCGCGCGCGCACGGGGTGAAGGTGTCCTACGATCCCAATCTGCGGCTCAAGCTCTGGCCGCTCGCGCGCGCCCGCGCGGTGATCGATGCGACGGTCGCCCTGGCGGATATCGTGCTGCCGAGCCTCGAGGATGCGCGTACTCTCACCGGGCGCGAGGGAGCCGACGAGATCCTCGACCACTATCTCGGGCTCGGGGCGCCGCTCGTCGCCTTGAAGCTGGGGCGGGAGGGCTGCCTGATCGGCACCGCCCAGGCGCGCCGCCGTCTGCCCGGCCACCGCGTCCAGACCGTCGACGCCACGGGGGCGGGCGACGCTTTCGTCGGCGCCTTTCTCGCGCGCCTTGCCATGGGCGATAATCCTCTCGCGGCGGCCGCCTATGCCAATGCCGCGGCGGCGCTGTCGACGACGGGGTATGGCGCCGTCGCCCCCATTCCGAGCCGCGCCGCCGTCGAGCGCCTCCTCGCCGAGGCCGGCAGCCGGGTTGCGTCCTGAGGAGAGCCGCCATGGCCGACAGCATCCACTCGCAATCGCCCGAGGTCGCGGCGATCCTCGCGCGCGCCCCCGTCATCCCCGTGCTCACCGTGGACGACACCGAGCGGGCGGTGGCGCTGGCGCGGGCGCTTGTCGCCGGCGGATTGAGCGTCATCGAGATCACCTTGCGCACGGGCAGGGCCTTGGAGGCGGCGCGGGCGATCATCGGCGAGGTCGAAGGGGCCGTCGTCGGGATCGGCACCGTGCTGTCGCCCCGGCAGATGCACGAGAGCCGCGCCGCCGGGGCGCGCTTCGCCGTCAGCCCGGGGGCGACCTTGGCCCTCCTCGAGGCCGCGGCGGCCGCGGGCCTGCCTTATCTACCCGGCGCCGCCACGGCGTCGGAGGTCATGGCGCTCCTGGCGCGCGGCTATCGGCATCTCAAGTTCTTCCCCGCCGAGAATGCCGGAGGGGTCGCCGCCCTGCGCGCCCTGGCAGCACCCTTCCGCGATGTCCGCTTCTGCCCGACGGGCGGCATCGACGCGATGAAGGCGCCGGCTTATCTGGCTCTCCCCAATGTCATGGCGGTGGGGGGATCCTGGGTGGCGCCGGCGGACCGCGTCGCGGCCGGCGACTGGGCGCACATCACCGCCCTGGCGCGCGCGGCGGCGGCTTTGGCGCGCCAGGTCCTGGTGGCCTGAGCGCCGGCGCCCCGCACCGCTTCGGAAGCCCGAAACGAGACGGGCCGCCCGGCATTCCGGGCGGCCCGATCCTCAAAGGCGTGGCGGGATCGATTACATCCCGAGCGCGGCCTTGGTCGCCTTGTCGACGTGGCCGGTGGCCTTGAGGCCATGGGCCTGCTGGAAGCTCTTGAGGGCGGCGCGGGTCTTCGGGCCCATCTTGCCGTCGACGGTCAGGCTGGCGCCCTGCTTGTTGAGGGCGTCCTGGAGGCTCTTCACCGAGGCGCTGCCGGCCTTGTGGTGCATCTTGTGATGCGCCGCCGCGTGGTGCTTGGTCGCGGCGTGGGCGGGCGTCACGGTGATCGGGGCGGCAAGCGCGCCGCCGAGAAGAAGGGCAGCGGCAAACATAGCGATGCGGGTGGTCGTCTTCATTCTTAAGCTCCTGTTATATGCTCGTATTGCAACGAGGCCTGTAGGGCGCACCATACTACAAATAAAGAGATTTGTATGCGGCCAAGCGAATGGCGCGGAGATTAATTCCTCGTAAGGTTTCTCAGCCGTTCTTCGCGCGATGGGCCTTGACCTGGGCCAGCGCTCCCATGCGGACCAGGGCGAGATCGCCCGCCCCCACCACGAGGTCATAGCCCCGGTCGAACAGGTCCTGCCAGCCATAGGGGCCGAAAGGCACCGCGGCGAGGCGCTTGCCCGCGGCCTTGATCGCCGTCTCGGCGCGCTCGAGCAGCGCCATCACCTCGGGATCGTCGAAGCGGCTCGGCTTGCCGATGCTCGAGGCGAGATCGTTGGGCCCGATGAAGAGGACGTCGACTCCCTCGACCTGGGCGATCTCGGGGATGTTCTCGACGGTCTTGACCGTCTCCACCTGGCACATGATGAGGAGCTGCTCATGGGCGGTGTCGAGATATTTGCGCTGGCTCAGCCCGAAATCGGCGCCGCGGATGCCGCCCGTGGCGTTGCCGCGGATGCCGTAGGGCGGGAAGCGGCAAGCGGCGACGGCGGCGCGCGCCTGCTCCGCCGTCTCGACCATGGGGATCATCACGCCCTCGATGCCGATATCGAGGGCGCGCTTGAGATAGACGGGGTCGTTCCACGGCACGCGCATCATCACCGTGGTGCCGCTCGCACTCACCGCCTGGATCAGGCTGATCGCGCTGACGAAGCTCCCCGGTGCATGCTCGTGGTCGATGATGGCGAAATCGAAGCCGGCATAGCCGATGAGCTCGGCGGCGAGGATCCCCTCGCCCTGGAGCCAGCAGCCGAGGACCTTCTTGCCCTCGGCGAGGCGCTTCTTGGCCGTGTTCTCGCGATACATTTGGAGGTTCCCATGGGTGAGGCGCGTGATGAGGGGCGCGATTATGGCGAAGCCGCGCGATCCCGTCAGCCCCCTTGTGCGGAGATGACGCGCGAGTCGCCAACGGAACGGCAATGGGCTTGACGGAGATGCGCCGGCCGGTCGAAATGCTGGCGAGTCGCGACGGCAAGCTTCGGGAGGTATGCGTGGCGGCGACGACGATGCTCAACGGCGCCGAGCTGGTGCTCGATCCCTCCGGTGCTCTTTGGTGGCCCGAGCAGAGCACGCTCGCGGTCGCCGATCTCCATCTCGCGAAGGGCTCCGCTTTGGCCGGGCGGTCGAAGCTGCTGCGGCCCGGGGAGACGCGCGCGACCATCGAGCGCCTCGCCGTCGTGCTGCGGCGCTACCGGCCGCGGCGCGTCGTCGTGCTGGGCGACGGCTTTCACGAGCGCCATGCGCGGTCGCGGCTGAACCTCGTCGATGGGGAGCGTCTTGCCGGCCTCATCGGCGAGCACGAATGGGTCTGGGTCGCTGGCGCCCATCCTGGCGATGCGCCGGCGCCGCTCGGCGGCCGGACGGTCGCCGAGCTCGACCTCGACGGCCTCGTCTTCCGCTGCGAGCCCGGCGAGCTCGGCGACGGCGAAGTCTGCGGCGGCTTCCATCCCAAGGCGGCGATTCGCGTCCGGGGTCGCCGCATCTCCGGCCGCTGCTTCGTCACCGACGGGCTGCGCCTCATCCTTCCTGCCTTCGGGGCCTATACGGGCGGGCTCGATGCGCGCGATCCGATGATCGCCGAGCTCTTCGGCGATGCGGTGCGCGTCTATCTCATCGGAAGGAACGCCATCTATCTCTTTCCCGTCGACCGCCTCGAGCCGGCGCGGCGCATCGAGGATGTCGCCCTCGCGCGCCAGTCCGCCCCCTGAGCGCGCGCAACGCCAGAGCATGACGTCACGCTCTAAGGTCGCTCGCGCCGGAAATCGACGGGCTTGCCGTCCGGCCAGACGAGATGGGCTTGAAGCAGAAGCCCGTCGGGCCCGTACCACAGCTCGCGCACGAGATCGCCGCTCACGCTGACGTGGCGCGCGGCGATGTCGCCTTGATCGGTGGCGACCGGCTGCTCGGCGCCGATGGCGAAGCGCACGGCAAGGAGATTGCCGCTGATCACGTCGATGAGCATCGGAGCGGTGGTCATATCGATGCTCCACAGGGTGGAAGGACAGACGCCGGGGGGTGCGACGAAGCGCCCGACCGGTCCGTCCACGACGAGTCCCCGGGCTTCCGTCTCCGCCGAAAGATTCGAGACCTTGTCGTTGTCGTTGGTGAAGGCGTCCAGCTCGAGAAGCCGTCCGCCGCGCCACACTTCCCGGCCGCGATGGATGAAGCGGTGCAAGGCGATGATGCCGAAGCTGTCCGCCGCCTGGATCTCGTCCTCGACGATGAGATCGCCCCGGCGATGGCGCAGCGTCATGACATCGGTGCCGATTTTGCGACCGTCGCGCCAGATGCCCCAGCGGAGCGTGCCGTCGGGGGCATCCACGGCGCGCGCCGGAGCCGCAGCGGCGCAGAGCAGGAGTGCCGCCATTGCGCAAAGGACGAGATGGCGACGGCGGCATGGAAACCGCTGCGCGGCGGCGGGCGCCGCCGAGCCGGAGCTCACTTCAGGATCCATTCGGCGATCGAGCCGTCGCGGCCGCGCGCGCGCATTTTGACCCAGCGTCCTTGCGCATCGTACCAGAGGTCCCGCGGCTGCGGGCCTTCGAGGCGATAATGGGTCGCGGTGATCCGCCGCCCCGCGGCTTCGATGGTCTCCTCTCCGACCGCAGTGGCGGCGGCGACGACGGGCTTGCCGGTCACCGTGTCGAAGAGCGGGCCCCGCTTTACCATGGCCGCGTCCCAATAGCCGATCGGCAGGCTGTCGGCGGGAAGCGTCCATGTCGCAGCGCCCGAGGTGACGGTGATCCCGCCCGGGCCGGCGGCGCCGGAATTGTCGTAGAGCTCGCCGTCATTGTTCGTATGGCTGGCGAAGGCGATGAGGCGCCCGCCCTGCCAGGTCTCCTCGCGCTGCTGGGTGTAGCGGAAGACGGTCACGAACATCGCGTCCACCTTGATCGAGACGTCGATGTCGACGATCAGCTTGCCGCCGTCATGGCGGAACGTCACGTCATGGTGGCCGATGACGCTGCCGTTGCGCATCACCGTGAAGCTGAGATTCCGGTCGGGCGCGGTCGCATCCTGCGCGGCAGCGCCTTGCGCCGAGAGGCCGCCGGCCAGCGCCGCGGCGATCCACAGCGCCGCGCGCCACGCTCTTCCCTGTGCCCGTGGCATTGTCGTTCCTTGGTTTCCGGCGCGGGATCTCGTCGCGATGCCGTGCCTTGCAGTGTTGGGCGCCGCGACGCTACGAGGGCCGCACCCGGCCGTCAAGCGCCGAGGCCCGCGCATGCTTTCCGCCCAGCGCGGCACCGGTGTAGACTCGACGCCATGAAGCAGCGCCACGGCGTGCGACCGGCCCCGAGGCCTCCCGATCCCTTCGGCAAGGCGCGTCATAACCATCATGACTGCCTGGTGGCCGCGGTCGATACCGCGGAGCGCCTCTGCGCGCTGCGCGGCGTGCGCCTCACCCCGCTGCGTCGGCGCGTCCTCGAGCTGATCTGGCGCAGCCACGACCCGATCGGCGCCTATGCGGTCCTCGACGCCTTGCGCGAGGGTGGCCGCTCGGCGGCGCCGCCGACCGTATATCGGGCCCTCGAATTCCTGACCGAGCAGGGCTTCGTGCACCGCATCGAGTCGCGCAACGCCTATGTCGGCTGCGCCGAGCCCGAGCATGGCCATGCCAGCCAGTTCCTCATCTGCGGCCGCTGCGGGGCGGCGACCGAGCTCAAGGACGGCGGCATCCAGGGGGCGATCGGCGCCGATGCGCGCCGGCTCGGCTTCCAGGTGCAGCATGTCATGATCGAGGCGATCGGGCTCTGCCCGAGCTGCAGCGCAGCCCGGGCTGCCGGCGTCAGCCGGGCCGGGCGCGGAGCTCGTGGGCCGTCCACAAGGCGAGGGTGAAGAGCGTCAGGGCGCCGGCCTGATGGGCCGCCGCGAGCGGCACCGGCACGACGAGCAGCAGCGTCGAGACGCCGAGCGAGAACTGCACGAAGACCATCAGCAGGAGGAGGTTGCGCGCAAGCCGCGCGCGCGGCGGCAAGGCCAGGCCCCGGGTCGAGAGCCAGAATAGGACCACGAGCAGCACGGTGGTCATCGCCAGGATGCGGTGATCGAACTGCACCGTCATGATGTCCGCGAAGAAGTTCGCGATGAAAGGCGACTGGCTGAACAAGCCGTCGGGGATCAGCTTGCCGTCCATGAGCGGGAAGGTGTTGTAGATCAGCCCCGCATGGAGGCCGGCGACGAAGGCCCCCGAGATCATCACGAAGAAGACCCAGCCCGCGAGGAGGCGCGCCCGCGCAAAGGCGCGCCGCGATGCCGGCGCCGCCGCGGCCTCCGGGACGAGGAGGTCGAGGGCGATCCACAGCATGGCGCCATAGATGACGAGGGCCATGGCGAGATGGGCGGCCAGGCGATACTGGCTCACCGAGGGGCGGTCGACGAGCCCGCTCTCCACCATGAACCAGCCGAGCGCGCCCTGGAGCGCGCCGAGGACGAAGAGCAGCGCCAGCCGGGGCGCGAGGCGGCGCTCGATCCGCCCGCGCAGCAGGAAATAGAGAAAGGGCCCGAGGAAGGCGAGGCCGATGAGGCGGCCCCAGAGGCGGTGGACGTATTCCCACCAGAAGATGGCCTTGAAGTCGGCGAGCGACATGCCCCGGTTGTCGATAAGGTATTGGGGCGTGTGCTTGTAGAGGTCGAACTGCGCCTGCCAATCCTGATGCGTGAGCGGCGGGATGACGCCCATGATCGGCTTCCATTGGACGATGGAGAGGCCCGAGAGGGTGAGGCGCGTGATGCCGCCGATCACCACCATGGCGAAGATCATGGCGCAGCAGAGGAGCAGCCAGCGCCCGACCGCGCGGTCATTGGCGGCGCTGCGCACCGGGGCGAGGGCGAGGCTGAGCTGGGACATGGCGGCCATTTCGCTGCAGGCGGCGCGCCGATCCGTTGCGGCGCCGCGGCGGCCCAAGGTGCCGGGTCGCGGCCGCGGCCGCAAGAGGCTGCGCCAATCCGTCGCGCCGCGCCTTATCTTGCGCCGCCCCTCGCGGCGCGGCGGCGCCGCTCAGTGCAGCTTCAGCTCGCAATTGGCGAAGCGCATCTCCCGGGCGCCCACGAGCCGGGTGTTGCAGATGCGGACCGAATGGAGGCGGCCCTCAAGGTTGCGCTCCCAGAACTCGAGGAAGCGGCGCAGCACCGGGAAATTCGGGCTGATATCCACCTGCTGCCAGATGAAGCTCTGCAGCACCGCCGGGAAATCTGGCAGGTGATAGAGGATCTCGGCCGTGGTCAGGCGGTAGTCCTTGAGGATCAATCCGGTTGCGCTCATGCCTCGCACCTCGTGTCGTTGAGCCACGCGACAGCTTAATTTACATCCGAGTCGTGAAGAAAAAGTCAACAGAATCAAGCGATTAGCAGCAAGTTTCGGAGATTGCTGCCAGGCGCGAAAAAAGCAAGGGGCTTGCGATGAAAGTGCTGGCACTCATCGATCAGGAGTGCTAACAAGGCGCCACATTCTCACGACCGTCCTGTCTAACGGAGGTTCTTATGAAGTTCAGGCCGTTGCACGACCGCGTCCTGCTCCGCCGCGTCGAGCAGGAGCAGAAGACCGCGGGCGGAATCATCATTCCCGACACCGCCAAGGAGAAGCCCATGGAGGGCGAGGTGATCGCCGTCGGACCCGGGACCCGGGACGAGAGCGGCAAGCAGCACGCCCTCGACGTCAAGGCCGGCGACCGCGTGCTGTTCGGCAAGTGGTCCGGCACCGAGGTCAAGATCGACGGTGAGGAGCTTCTCATCGTGAAGGAGTCGGACATCATGGGCATCATCGAGGGCGGCAAGGCCAGCAAGTCGAAGGCGGCCTGACGACCTCGCAACAGATTTGCTCGGATCGCGATTTGAAGGAGAGATACAACTATGCCAGCTAAGGACGTGAAATTCAGCGGCGACGCGCGCGCGCGCCTGCTGCGCGGCGTCGACATCCTCGCCGATGCGGTGAAGGTGACGCTCGGGCCCAAGGGCCGCAACGTGGTGCTCGACAAGTCGTTCGGCGCGCCGCGCATCTCCAAGGACGGTGTCACCGTCGCCAAGGAGATCGAGCTTTCCGACAAGTTCGAGAACATGGGTGCGCAGATGCTGCGCGAGGTCGCGAGCAAGACCTCCGACATCGCGGGCGACGGCACCACGACGGCCACCGTCCTCGCCCAGGCCATCGTGCGCGAGGGGATTAAGGCGGTGACTGCGGGCATGAACCCGATGGATCTCAAGCGCGGCATCGATCGCGCCGTCGAGGCCGTCGTCGAGGACGTGAAGAAGCGCGCCAAGAAGGTCTCGGGTCATGCCGAGATCGCCCAGGTCGGCACCATCTCGGCCAATGGCGAGCGCGAGATCGGCGAGATGATCGCCCAGGCCATGGAGAAGGTCGGGAACGAGGGCGTGATCACGGTCGAGGAGGCGAAGTCGCTCTCGACCGAGCTCGAGGTGGTCGAGGGCATGCAGTTCGACCGCGGCTATCTCTCGCCCTACTTCGTCACCAACGCCGACAAGATGGTCTGCGAGCTCGAGAACCCCTACATCCTGCTGCACGAGAAGAAGCTCTCGAACCTCCAGGCCATGCTGCCCGTGCTCGAGGCGGTGGTGCAGTCGGGCCGGCCGCTCCTGGTCGTCGCCGAGGACGTCGAGGGCGAGGCCCTCGCCACGCTCGTCGTCAACAAGCTGCGCGGCGGGCTCAAGGTGGCGGCGGTGAAGGCGCCGGGCTTCGGCGATCGCCGCAAGGCCATGCTCGAGGACATCGCCATCCTCACCGGCGGCGAGGTCATCAGCGAGGATCTCGGCATCAAGCTCGAGAACGTCAGCCTCAACATGCTCGGCAAGGCGAAGAAGGTCATCCTGACCAAGGACGAGACCACCATCGTCGACGGCTCGGGCAAGAAGTCGGACATCCAGGCCCGCTGCGGCCAGATCCGCACCCAGATCGAGGAGACCACCTCCGACTACGACCGCGAGAAGCTGCAGGAGCGGCTGGCCAAGCTCGCGGGCGGCGTTGCGGTGATCCGCGTCGGCGGGGCCACCGAGGTCGAGGTGAAGGAGCGCAAGGACCGCGTGGATGACGCCATGCACGCGACCCGCGCGGCCGTCGAGGAGGGTGTGGTTCCCGGCGGCGGGGCGGCGCTTCTCTATGCCAGCCGCGTCCTTGCAAAGATCCAGCCCGACAACGACGACCAGCGTCACGGCATCGAGATCATCCGCCGCGCCCTCCAGGCGCCGGTGCGCCAGATCGCCGAGAACGCCGGCGTCGACGGCTCCGTCGTGGTCGGCAAGATGCTGGAGAGCAAGGACACCAACTTCGGCTTCGATGCGCAGAACGACAAGTATGTCGACATGATCAAGGCGGGCATCATCGACCCGACCAAGGTCGTGCGCACGGCGCTGCAGGACGCCGCCTCCGTGGCGGGCCTTCTCATCACGACCGAGGCCATGGTCGCCGAGCGGCCGGAGAAGAAGGCGGCGCCGGCGATGCCGGGCGGGCCGGGCGGCATGGGCGACATGGACTTCTAAGCCCGTCGCTCATTACGCCGAAAAGCTATGGGGCCGCCCGCGGGCGGCCCCATTCTTTTGTGCTCTCCGAAGCCGGGCGCCGCTCAGAGCGTGAGGTGGCGGACGCGGGCGGCGCGCTCGATCGCCGCGGCGGCCAGGCGCTCGATTCCCAGGCGGTCGCGGATCAACTCGAGGAGGCGCAGCTCCTCCTGGGAGGCTTGGCCGTCGGCGGCGACGACGTCGCAGGCGAGCGCATAGGCCGTCTCGCGCAGCTTCGCGGGCAGGTTGCGCTTGATCGCCGCAAGCGCCCGGTCGAGCCCCTTGGGATCGGCGAGCAGCCCCGCGCATTCCCGCGCCACCGCGGGCAGGCGGTCGCGGTCGAAATCCTTGAAGACGGGCAGGTAGCTGACGATCTCGCCGATCGTGCGCAGCTCCGCGTCGGTCATGTCGTCATCCGCGGCCGAGGCCAGCACCATCGTGTAGATGAGCGCGTCGTGGTGATTCGTCATGGGGGTCCTTTCCGCCAGGGGAAGGCCGACTTAAGCCGAGAGCGCGCCGGCGCGTCAAGCGCGCCGGCGCGCCTCGATGGGCTCAAGGCAATGCTTGCTATACTCATCGCAACTGCCATCCGTTGCACCGGGCTTCCGGCTCCGCAGTGCGGACGATCGTCGGCTAGCCGCCCCGCGCACCTTCGAGGAATTCGCGCGTCTGCGCCACCGCCTCGGCGAGGCCGAGGCGCGCCACGGCGACCCCCGGCGGGAAGGCGCCCGCAAGTCGCGAGGGCATCATCGGGTCGAGCAGCACGAAGACGCCCATGTCGTCGGCGCGGCGCACGAGGCGGCCGAAGGCCTGCTTCAGGCGCAGCCGCGTGATCATGTCCTCGTAGCGGCGGCCGCCGAAGGCCGCCTTGCGGGCGCGGTGGAGAAGGTCGGGGCGCGGCCAGGGCACGCGGTCGAAGACGATGAGCCGCAGCGAGCGGCCGGGCACGTCGACGCCGTCGCGCACCGCGTCGGTGCCGAGCAGGCAGGCATCCGCCTCGGCGCGGAAGATGTCGATCAGGGTCGAGGTGTCGAGGGCGTCGACATGCTGGGCGAGGAGCGGGATCTCCGCCGCCTCGAGGGCGCTCGCGATGCGCTGATGCACGGCGCGCAGGCGCGTGATCGCGGTGAAGAGGCCGAGGGCGCCGCCATGCGCGGCGAGGAAGAGCTCGCGATAGGCCGCCGCCACCTGGTCCATCGAATCCTTGCGCACATCGGTGACGACGATGACGTGCGTCTGCCGCCCATAGTCGAAGGGCGAGGGCACGCGGGCGCGGAAGGCCGGCTGCGGCAGATGCCGCGCCCCGGTGCGCGCTTCCGCCGCGGCCCAGTCGCTTTCCGCATCGCCGCTGCCGTCGGTGAGGGTGGCCGAGGTGACGACGAGGCCATGGGCGCGCGTCGCCACCGCGGTGACGAAGGGGATGGTGGGATCGACCCAATGGCGATGCATGCCGATATCGATGTCGCGGCCGTCCTGGCGGTCGATCGCGAACCAATCGACGAATTCGGGCGGCCGCTCCGCCTCGAGCGACTTCAGCATGGCGATCCAGCTCCCGAGCTGGGCGACCGCACGGCGCTCGAGCCCGCGGCAGGTCGCCTCGATGCGGAGCCGGGTGGCGCTGTCGAGCTCGGCGGCCTCGGCATCGAGCCGTGCTGCAAGGCGCTTGGCGAGGCTGGCCATGGGACGGGCCAATGCCTCCAGGGCTGTGGCCAAGCGCTGCGCCGCCTCGCTCAGGCCCAGCACAGGCTCCTCGGTCGCGGTCTCGAGATTGTAGGGCGTGCTGCGGTCCGCGCTGCGGGCCTGGACCTGCTGCCGCACCCTGGCGAGGAAGCTCTCGGTGGCCCCCACGGGATTGTCCTGGTGCAGCCGCTGCAGCCAGCCGTCGGCAGGTAAGGCGCGCGCAGCGATGACGATATCGTCGAGGGCGCGCGCCGCTGCGGCATCCTCGGCGACGAGGTCCTCGACGCGCCGCTTGAGGCCGCGGGCGCGGCTGCGCGCACGGCCCTCGGCGCCCAGCAGCCAGCGCCGCAGATCGGCGGTCTCGCGGCCGGAGAGATGCGCCGAGAAGGCACCGTCCGCCGCGTCGAAGACGTGGTGCCCCTCGTCAAAGACGTAGCGCGTCGGCAGATAGGCGTCGTCGACCCCGCCGAGGGCCGCCTGCACCATGACGAGGGCGTGATTGGCGATGACGATGTCGGCGCGCCGCGCCCGCCGCACGCTGCGCTCGATGAAGCATTTCTGGTAATGGGGGCAGGCGGCGTAGATGCATTCGCCGCGGCGGTCGGCGAGGCCGAGGCTGCGCTCGCGGCCGAGGAGATCGGCGAGCCAGGCGGGGAAGTCGCCGCCCACCATGTCGCCATCGCGCGTCTTGCCGGCCCAGCGCGCAAGCAGGCCCAGAGCCATCGCCTCGCGGGGATGAAGCCGCGCGAGCTCGGTCGCCTCCTCCAGATTGAGGAGGCAGAGATAGTTCTCGCGGCCCTTGCGCAGCACCACCTTGCGCAGCTTCTCGGCACTCGCCGGATAGAGGCGGTCGAGCTCGCGGTCGATCTGGTGCTGGAGGTTCTTGGTATAGGTGCTGATCCAGACGGGCCCGTCATTCTTCTCGGCCCAGAGGCTCGCGGGGGCGAGATAGCCGAGGGTCTTGCCGACGCCGGTGCCCGCTTCCGCCAGCACGAAATGGGGCACGCCGGCCTCGTCGCGGGGCTGGAAGGCGGCGGCGACCGCCGAGGCGTAATCGGCCTGCTCGGGGCGGTCCTCCGCCTCGGGGCCGAGCAAGGCGGCCAAGCGGCGGCGCGCCTCGCTCGGATCGACGGGGGCGTGGCCGGGGGGCGGCTCGGGCGCGTAGTCCTCGATCACGGGAAGCCGTCGCCACACGGCGAAGGCGCCGCTCCTGTTCCAGATCTCCTCCTTGGCGCCGAGGGCCGCCAGCACCGCGGGGCCCCAGCTCCAGGCGCCGCGAGCCATGGCCTGGGCGAGAGCGATGGTCTCCTCGTTGCCGGCCTCGCGGGCGGCGAGCTCGGCGAGGAGGCGCTCGCCGGCCTGAAGGAGGGCCACGGCCTCGGCTTCGAGGGTATGGGGCGCGGCCAGGTCGAGGGCCTGGGCGAGGCCGCGCGGCGTGGGCAGGCAGAAGCTTGCCGGGCGCACGAAGGCATAGAGCTCGAGGAGGTCGAGGGCGGCGAAGCGCTCGACATTGAGGCGCCGCGCTGTGGCGGGCGCGTGGCAGACGAGGGGCTTGGGGCTGAGGCCGACCCGTTGCGCCGCCTCGGGCGCCGTCAGGATCTCGATCTCCCCATCGGCGGAGAGCCAGGCGGCCTTGCGCAAGCCGGCGGCGAGCGCAGGAGCGGCGAGGCGGGGCGCCGCCCCGAGGGGTGCCGAGGCGAGAGGCATGGCGCCAGTATAGGGGAAAGCCGTTGACCGCGCGAAGCCCGCTCCCTAGAACCAGCGCACGGGTTGCGAGCGAATGGGCCTTTTGCGCTTGGATCGAGTCGCCTAAGTCAGGCCGTCATTCCCGCGAGGCTTGTCCCCGCGCAGGCGGGGAGCGGGAATCCAGCGATCCTGAATCCCCGCTTGCGCGGGGGTGACGATGAGGGTGCGTCGACTCAAGCATCTCGCGCTCGATATGGACGCACGGGCATTTCCGCCCAATCGAGACGGAGCACGGCATGACCAGCGAACGAGAGCTCGCCCTTGCGGCGCGGGCCTGGCCCTTCGAGGAGGCGCGCAAGCTCGTGGCGCGCAGCAAGGGCGTCGTGCCGGCCAAGGGCTATCTCCTCTTCGAGACCGGCTACGGTCCCTCCGGGCTGCCCCATATCGGCACCTTCGGCGAGGTCGCGCGCACGACGATGGTGCGCCAGGCCTTCCGCCGCATCAGCGACGTCCCGACGCGGCTCTTCGCCTTCTCCGACGACATGGACGGGCTGCGCAAGGTGCCGGACAACCTGCCGAACCAGGAGATGCTGGCGCGCCATCTCGGCAAGCCGCTCACCGCCATCCCCGATCCCTTCGGCACGCATGAGAGCTTCGGCGCCCACAACAACGCGCGGCTGCGCGCCTTCCTCGACGCCTTCGGCTTCGACTACGAGTTCAAGAGCTCGACCGCGTGCTACAAGGCCGGCATCTTCGACGACACGCTGCGCGCCGTGCTGCGTCATTTCGACGAGATCATGGCCGTGGTGCTGCCGACCCTCGGCCCGGAGCGGCGCGCGACCTACAGCCCCTTCCTTCCCCTCTGCCCGCGCACCGGTGTCGTGCTCCAGGTTCCCATGGTCGAGACCCGGCCCGAGGCAGGCACCGTCGTCTATCGCGATCCGGCGACGGGCGGGCTCGTCGAGGCTCCCGTCACGGGCGGAGCCTGCAAGCTGCAATGGAAGGTCGACTGGGCGATGCGCTGGGTGGCCCTCGGCGTCGATTACGAGATGTCGGGGAAGGACCTCATCGATTCGGTCAGGCTGTCGAGCCAGATCTGCCGCATCCTGGGTGCTGCGCCGCCCGACGGCTTCACCTACGAGCTCTTCCTCGACGAGAACGGCGAGAAGATCTCGAAATCGCGCGGCAACGGGCTCACCATCGACGAGTGGCTCGCCTATGCGCCGCCCGAGAGCCTCTCGCTCTTCATGTTCCAGAAGCCGCGCGCGGCGAAGCGCCTCTATTTCGATGTCATTCCCCGGCAGGTCGACGACTACATCGCCTTCCTCGAGAGCTATCCGCGGCAGAGCGAGCCGGAGCGTCTCGAGAACCCGGTCTGGCACATCCATGACGGCAAGCCGCCCAAGGCCGACATGCCGCTCGGCTTCGGGCTGCTCTTGAACCTCGCGAGCGTTTGCCACACCGAGGACAAGGCCGTGATGTGGGGCTTCATCTCGCGCTACGCGCCGGGTGCGACGCCAGCGAGCCACCCCTTCCTCGACCGCCTGGTCGGGCACGCGCTCGCCTATTACCGCGACTTCGTGCGCCCGTCGAAGCGCTATCGCGCGCCCACGGCGCAGGAGCGCGCCGCCATGGAAGAGCTGCTTGCGACCCTCGAGCGCCTGCCCGAAGGGGCCGATGGCGAGGCGATCCAGACCGAGGTCTACGAGGTCGGCAAGCGCCACGGCTTCGCCAATCTGCGCGACTGGTTCAAGGCGCTCTACGAGGTGCTGCTCGGCCAGAGCCAGGGCCCGCGCATGGGCTCCTTCGTGGCCCTCTACGGCGTGCCCGAGACGATCGACCTCATGCGGCGCGCGCTGGCCGGCGAGGATTTGAGCGCGGCGTAAGGGGATTGCGGACGCCATGGCTCCGACGCCGTCCCCCTCCGCTCCTCTCGTCCTCACCATCGGGCACTCGACCCGCTCCCTCGAGGCACTCATCGCCATGCTGCGGGCCCATGGCGTGCGGCGCCTCGTCGACGTGCGAACCATCCCGCGCTCGCGTCACAATCCCCAGTACAACGCCGACCATCTCGCCGAGGCTCTGCCGGCGGCGGGCATTTCCTATGAGCACCGCAAGGGCCTCGGCGGGCTGCGCCATCCGCGCAAGGACTCGCCCAATGGCGGCTGGCGCAATGCGGGCTTCCGCGGCTATGCGGATTACATGCAGACGGCGGAATTCGCGGCGGAGCTCGCCGCTCTCGAAGCCCTCGCCGAAGAGGGCCGGCTCGCCATCATGTGCGCCGAGGCGGTGCCCTGGCGCTGCCACCGTTCGCTCATCGCCGACGCCCTGACCGTGGACGGCATCCCCGTCGCCCATATCATGAGCGAGGCGCGGCTTGACCCGCACCACCTAACACCCTTCGCCCATGTGGAGGGCAAGCGCATCACCTACCCACCCGATCAGGGTGAGCTGCTGTAGAACGGTGCCGCAGCGGAAGGCGGCTACAGCTGCGCGCCGCGCGGTGCTCCCCCTTGGCCCACGCCGCTTCTCGATGAGATTTCACTGTGGCACTCTCATGCCATGCTGATTTTTATCGATGAAAGCGGTGATCCAGGCTTCAAGCTCGACAAAGGCTCTACGCCTATTTTCGTGGCGACAATGGTTCTCTTCAGGAACGGAACCGATGCGGCGACGACCCAACAGGCCATCGCGCGGAGCGGGGCAAGGCAGGCGCATAAGGGCGAGTTCAAGTTCAGCAGGTGCAGCGATCTGGTGCGCGACCAATTCTTCGAAGCCGTGAAAGGATGTCCGTTCCGGATACGCGCAATTGTCGTCGAAAAGGCTCGGATCTATTCGCCTCATTTGAGGGCGGATAAAGCAGGCTTTTATCGCTTCTTCGTTCGCCAGATGATGACCAACGATGCCGGTCAGCTCTCGAGCGCGAAGGTGGTCATCGACGGGTCAGGAGACCGCGAGTTTCGTCGAGCCCTCGCGGCCTATTTGCGTCGCCAACTGCGCGACCGGCTGAGGGAGGTCAGGTTCTCCAACTCCCGGAACGACGTCCTCGTGCAACTTGCTGATATGTGCTGTGGTGCCATCGCCCGATCTTACCGACAAGATCGCGGCGACCCGGGACGATGGCGCAGGATGCTGCGTCCTCGGATCGATGACGTCTGGGAATTTAGGTAGCTTTTCGACGTTCAAACGATTGCGCCCCCTTGCCCTACTCCCGGCGGTACCGGGCACGCCACCATACGGTGACAGTTCGAGCAAGGGGGCGGCTTGTCGATTTGATATATGGCATGCCAGGTTAAGATTGTCTATAGGGCGAAGTCCGCAACCAACAGCATGCCAGCCGGTAAATCCGGACTACAGCCGTGCGCTCTCGGCGTACTTGAAATAGATCTCGCGCGCCTTGCGGTAGACGGGGCCCGGCTGGAAGTCGCGATCCTCGACGCGCGAGCAGGCGAGCACCTTGGCGTAGTTGCCCGTCGAGAACACCTCGTCCGCCGCGAGCACCTCGGAGAAGGTGATGCGCCGCTCCTGCACCTCGACCCCCGCCTCGCGCAGGAGCTTGATGACGCGCTGGCGGGTGACGCCGTTGAGGAAGCAGCCATTGGGGATCGGCGTGTGGGCGGCGCCATCCTTCACGATGAAGAGATTGGCGCTCGCGAATTCCGCGACATTGCCCGCCGCATCGAGCATCACCGCGTTCTCGAAGCCGCGCTCGCGCGCCGCCTTGAGGGTGCGCGAGACATTGGGATAGAGGCACGAGGCCTTGGCCTCGGTCGGGGCCGTCTCCGGCGTCGGCCGGCGGAAGGGCGAGAGGCAGGCCTTGAAGGGCACGTCCTTCGGCAGCGGCGAATCATAGATGGTGAGGATGAAGCGCGTGGTGTCGGGATCGGGCTCGACGCCGCCGCCCTCGGCGAAGAACATGGGGCGGATATAGAGCTCGGCATCGGCGGGGAACTTGGCGACGCCCTCGCGCGCGAGCGTCTCGATCGTCTTGGCGTCCACCTTGGGCTTGAGGCCCATGAGCAGGGCCGACTGCACCGCCCGCGCACAGTGGAGGTCGAGATCGGGCACCTTGCGCTGGAAGGCGCGGGCGCCGTCGAAGATGACGGCGCTTAGCCACGCCGCCTGGGTGAGCGGCCCCATGATGGGCGGGTTGCCCTCGTGCCAGGTGCCGTCGATATAGGTCCACGCCTTCTTCTCGGTTGCCGTGCCGCCAGCCATGCCGCTCCTCCCGTGGTGTGTCGTGGCGCGCCAGCATAGTGGGAATTGCCGGCCTGTCCAATCGATCCCGGCGCGCGGCAGCCCTGCTGCGGCCGCAGGGGTGGCTCCTTCGTCTTTCTTGCGCTAAAACCCGCCACTTGCCCCCACCTCACACCGACCCTCTCCGCCCCGGGGGGTGGGGAGGGAGGGTCCCGCCCGAGTGGGATGGTGAGGTGGGGCGAGTCACGAGACAACGAGCTTCGCCGCCATGTCCGAGGGGATTATCTATCACGTCTGCCGCCGCGCGGACTGGGAGGCGGCGCGCGCCGCCGGGCGCTATGAGGGCTCGGCGGACGACCGGCGCGACGGCTTCATCCATTTCTCGACGGTGGGCCAGCTCGTGGAGAGTGTCGCCAAGCACCGCGCCGGGCAGCCGGATCTCGTCCTCCTTGCCGTCGATCGAGCCGCCCTGGGCCCGGCGCTTAAATGGGAGCCGTCGCGGGGCGGGGCCCTCTTCCCTCATCTCTATGGGCCGTTGCCAGTCGCGGCGGTGCGCGCCATCCATCCGCTTCCCCTCGGCCCCGACGGCCGCCACCGCTTCCCCGTCCTCGGCTGAGGCGCCCGATGGCCGATCTCGCCCGCCTCGCCACCGCCGGACTGCGCCTCCTTCCAGCCGAGCCGGCGCATCGGCTCGCCATCCGGCTGCTGCGGCTTGGCCTGGTGCCGCGCGACCGCGAAGCCGACGATCCCATCCTGGCGACGCGGGCCTTCGGCCTCGCCTTCGCCAACCCCATCGGGCTCGCCGCCGGCTTCGACAAGAATGCCGAGGCCTTCGCCCCGCTTCTCGGGCTCGGCTTCGGCTTCGTCGAGATCGGCAGCGTGACCCCGCGCCCCCAGCCCGGAAATCCCAAGCCGCGCCTCTTCCGCCTGCCGCCCGACCGCGGGCTCATCAACCGCCTCGGCTTCAACAATGACGGACTCGAGGCCGTCGCCGACCGTCTGCGACGCCGCCGTCGCGGGTCCGGCATCCTCGGTGCCAATCTCGGCAAGAACAAGGACAGCGCCGATGCCGCCGCCGATTACCGCCGCGGCGTCCTCGCCCTCGCGCGCCACGCCGACTACCTCGTCGTCAACGTCTCCTCGCCCAATACGCCGGGGCTGCGGGCGCTCCAGGGCCGCGAGCCCCTTGATGCCCTCCTCGCGGCCGTGCAGGCGGCGCGCGCCGAGGCGGTGGCGGCAGGCGGCCCGCCCATCCTCCTCAAGATCGCCCCCGACCTCACTGCCGAGGATTGCCGCGACATCGCCGAGGTGGTTCTCGCGCGGAAGCTCGATGGCCTCATCATTGGTAACACCACGATCACCCGGCCCGCCGATCTGCGCGGGCGGCACCGGGGCGAGGCGGGCGGGCTCTCCGGCCGGCCGCTCTTCCCCCTCGCGACCGAGCGCCTCGCCGAGATGTACCGGCTGACCGGCGGGCGGATTCCCCTGATCGGCACCGGCGGAGTGGCGAGCGGGGCCCAGGCCTATGCCAAGATCCGCGCCGGGGCGGCGCTGGTGCAGCTCTATACGGGGCTCGTCTATGAGGGGCCCGGCCTGGTGCGGCGGATCAAGCGCGAGCTCGCCGCCCTTCTCCGCCGCGACGGCTTCGCCGGCGTCGCGGCTGCGGTCGGTGCCGATCACCGTCCCGTCGGCGCGCCGGGTGCCGGACGCAGGATTGGTTAACCATATTTCAAGACCTTTCGCCGAGGCTGCCGCGGTAACGCCAGCGCCGGGAGCGGCATGCCCGTCCACCTCAATCTCCTCATCGCGGCCTCCTACGCCCTCTTCGCCGCCGCCGTCGCCGTCGCAGTGCCGTCCCAGGCGGTGCCGACGCCCTATCTTCTCGGCGGCCTCGTCGTCCTCGCCGGGGCCCTCGCCCATGTCCTGCTGCTGCGCCATTTCCGCGACCGCGACGCGCGCGAGGAGCTCGCCTATCTCAATGCCGCCTATCGCGACCTCAAGAGCGAGATCGACGCGCTGCGCATCGGCATGGCGCGCGCCCATGTGGAGCTCCGCGATGCCCGGGCCCAGACGGAGAAGGCGGGGGGCCCGGCGATGAGCGAGATCGTCGCCGAGGTGCGCGTGCTCCAGTCCCTCATCGAGCGGCTTCACCTGAGCCGGCAGGAGGCCGTCGAGGCCAAGCCTGCCGCCAATGAGGAGACGCCGCCCGCGGCCGCTGTCGCCGGTGCTGCGCGTCCCACTGTGCTGCGTCCGCTGCGGCCGCCCGTGCCTGCCGTCGCGACCGGGCTCGACGAGGCACAGATTCTCGACATCGTGCGCGACGGCCTCCGGGCTGACCGCATCGATCTCTTCCTCCAGCCGGTGCTCAGCCTGCCCCAGCGCAAGCGGCGCTTCTACGAGTGCTATTCCCGCATCCGCACTGCGGACGGCACCATGATCACGCCGGAGCAATATATCGCTGTCGCGGCGCGGGAGGGCCTGCTCGACGCCATCGACAACATGCTGCTCTTCCGCTGCGTGCAGCTCGTGCGCAAGGCGCGGCTCAAGCATCGCGACGTCGGCTTCTTCTGCAACATCTCGCCGGGCAATCTCAGCGACAAGGACTTCTTCACCGATTTCGTCGAGTTCATGGCGCAGAACGCCGAGCTCGCCCCCCATCTCTTCTTCGAGTTCGCCCAGGCGGACGCCAAGCGCTTCGACGCCACGATCCTCAAGCAGCTCGCCTTCCTCGCCAATTACGGCTTCCGCTTCTCCCTCGACCGGGTGAGCGACCTGCGGCTCGATCTGCGCGAGCTCAAGGAGCGCCGCTTCGCCTTCGTGAAGCTCGACGCGGCCTTCCTCCTCGAGAGCATCCATGGCGAGAAGCCGGTGCTCGATCTCCATCTGCTCAAGGGCGCCCTCGACCGCGCCGGCCTCGATCTCGTGGTGGAGAAGGTCGAGCGCGACCAGCAGCTCATCGAGCTCCTCGACTACCAGATCGACTACGCCCAGGGCTTCCTCTTCGGCGAGCCGCGGCCCAGCCGGGAGATTTGAGCGGCGCGCCCTCGCCGCCCTTTGCAAGAGCGGGTGGATCGTGGCAAAAGCCCGGGGCCATGACCGCGTCCTCGTCCTCCGCCGCCTCGCGCGAGCCGGCCCCCATCCCCTTCCTTCCCGGCGTCGCTCCTCTGGCCGCGCGCTATGACGGCTTCGTCCTCGATCTCTGGGGCGTGATCCATGACGGGATCACGCCCTATCCCGGCGTCGTCGACACCCTCCGCCGCCTCCGCGCGGACGGCAAGCATGTGACGCTGCTCTCGAACGCACCGCGCCGCGCCGCCGAGATCGTCGCCGCCATGGAGGAGAAGATGGGCATCCCGCGAAACCTCTATGACGGGCTGATCTCCTCGGGCGAGGCCGCCTATCAGGCGCTCCGCAGCCGCGCGGATCCCTGGTTCGCCCGTCTCGGCCACGCCTGCTACCTGATGGGGCCGGTGCGCGACCACGGCATGCTCGGCGGCCTCGACATGCGCCGCGTCACCGATATGAGCGAGGCGGAGTTCATCCTGGCGACGGGGGTCGATTGGGACGACGACCGCCTCGACATCTACGAGCCGGCCCTCGAGATCGGCGCCCGCCGGGGCCTGCCCATGATCTGCGCCAATCCGGACCTCGAGGTGATCCGGGGCGGGCGGCGCGTGCTCTGCGCCGGCACCCTCGCCCATCGCTATGAGAGCCTCGGCGGCGAGGTGCGCTATTTCGGCAAGCCCTTCGCGCCGATCTATGCCCTCTGCTTCGCGCAGATGGGCATCGGCGACCGCCGGCGCATCGTCGCGATCGGCGATTCCCTGCGCACCGACATCGCCGGGGCCTGCGCCGCCGGCATCGATTCGGTGCTGGTGACCGGGGGCATCCATGCCGAGGAGCTGGGCATCGCCCATGGCGAGCATCCGGACCCCGCCGCCCTCGCCGCCGCCTGCGCCAAGGGCGGCTTCCGCCCCACCGCGGCCATCCCCGCCTTCGTGTGGTGATGCGGGCCGAACCGGAGGCCTGAATCACGCGGGCGCGGTCATTGCGAACTCCGGCGACGCCGGGCGCAGCGGGACGGCGGAGACGTCATTGGGATGTCATCGCGACCCCGAGCTTCGCGAGGGGGAAGCGATCCAGTCTTCCGCAAATATCCTGGATGGCGTCGTCCCACGCCACCTCGCTTTCGCTCGGCGTCGCGGTCCTCGCCATGACGGCGGCGACCGCCTCGCGGGGCTCGCGGTGACAGGTCGGGAGTTACTTGCCCGGCTAATGATGGCTGCCGTGAAGGATGTCCTCGCGCAGCCCGGTGTCGTAGGCGAGACCCTCGGCCGTCATCACCGTCCCCAGGGGATGCCCCAAGCGGAGCAGCCCCTTGCGCTCCAATGCGGCGAAGACGGCCGGATTGGCGAGCCCGGTCGCGTCTGAGGCGCGCACGGCGAAGGGACCGATATGGAAATGATCGCCATGGGGCGCCGGCAGGGTGCTCACCATCACCGTGCCGTCCTCGCCCGCGGTCGCGTATTCGGGGTGGCGCGCCAGCTCCTGGAGCAGGGTCAAGGTCTTGAGCTGGAGGGGGTTGAGCTTGAGCGGATTGCGTTTCGGCGGCATGGCGGTCCTTTCCCTGAGCGGGTGAGGGTTCTGCCATCCTCCCGCGCGCCGCGCAAGCCTGCCGCCGGCGAGAGCGGGTGCCGAGCGATTGGACCCGGCTGCGGGGCTCCGTTATAATTCCCTGTGACCGGAACGTGGGTGCCGAGGCTTCTGGCAGGCGCGGATCATGAGCGACTTCCCCAAGCACACGAGCGACGATTGGGAGCGGCTTGCGCGCGAGGAGCTCAAGGGGGCGCCGAGCGATAGCCTCGTCTGGGAGACGCCCGAGGGTATTTCGGTCAAGCCCCTCTACACGGCGGCCGATCTCGAGGGGCTCGATCACGTCGGCGGCTTCCCCGGCTTCGCCCCCTATCTGCGCGGCACGCGCGCCACCATGTATGCGAACCGCCCCTGGACGGTGCGCCAATATGGCGGCTTCTCCACGGCCGAGGACACCAACGCCTTCTTCAAGGCGAATCTCGCGCAAGGGCAGACCGGGCTCTCGATCGCCTTCGACCTCGCCACCCATCGCGGCTACGACTCCGACCATCCGCGGGTGATCGGCGATGTCGGCAAGGCGGGGGTCGCCATCGATTCCGTCGAGGACATGAAGATCCTCTTCCGCGACATCCCCCTCGACCGGGTGAGCGTGTCGATGACCATGAACGGCGCCGTGCTGCCGGTCATGGCCGCCTTCATCGTCGCCGGCGAGGAGCAGGGGGTTGCGCGGGCCAAGCTCGCGGGGACCATTCAGAACGACATCCTCAAGGAGTTCATGGTCCGCAACACCTATATCTATCCGCCGGCGCCGAGCATGCGGATCGTGGCCGACATCATCGAGTACACCGCCCGCCACATGCCGAAGTTCAACTCCATCTCGATCTCCGGCTATCACATGGAGGAGGCGGGGGCGACCTCGGTGCAGGAGCTCGCCTTCACGCTGGCCGACGGCCTCGAATATGTGCGCGCGGCCCTCTCCCGCGGCCTCGGCATCGACGACTTCGCGCCGCGGCTCTCCTTCTTCTTCGCGATCGGCATGAACTTCTTCATGGAGATTGCCAAGCTGCGCGCGGCCCGGCTCCTGTGGGCAAGGCTGATGCGGCCCTTCGCGCCGAAGAACCCCGTCTCGCTCGCCCTCCGCACCCATTGCCAGACCTCGGGCGTCAGCCTGACCGAGCAGGACCCCTATAACAACATCGTGCGCACCACGATCGAGGCGCTGGCCGCCGTGCTCGGCGGCACGCAGTCCCTCCACACCAACGCCTTCGACGAGGCGCTGGCGCTGCCGACCCCGTTCTCGGCGCGGATCGCGCGCAACACCCAGCTCATCCTCCGCGACGAGACCGGCATCCCCAAGGTCGTCGATCCCCTGGGCGGCAGCTTCTATGTGGAGGCGCTGACGGCGAGCCTGGCCGAGGCCGCCTGGGCGCTCATCCAGGAGGTCGAGGCCCTGGGCGGCATGACCAAGGCCGTCGAGTCGGGCATGCCCAAGCTCCGCATCGAGGAGGCGGCGGCGCGGCGCCAGGCGCGCATCGACCGCGGCGAGGAGGTCATCGTTGGCGTCAACAAATACCGCCCCGAGGAGCAGGCGAAGGTCGATGTGCTCGCCATCGACAACACCAAGGTGCGCGAGGCGCAGATCCATCGCCTGCGCCAGGTGCGCGCGAGCCGCGACGAGGCGCGCTGCCGCTCGGCCCTCGAGGCCCTCACCGCCGCGGCCTCCGGCGAGGCGGGCAATCTCCTCGAGCTCGCCGTCGAGGCGGCGCGGGCGCGCGCCACGGTGGGCGAGATCTCGGAGGCGCTCGAGCGCGTCTTCACCCGCCACCGCGCCACCATTCGCAGCATCGCCGGCGTCTACGGCTCGGCCTATGAGGGCGACGAGGGCTTCCGCCGGGTGCGCAAGGAGGTCGAGGCCTTCGCCGAGGAGGAGGGGCGGCGGCCGCGGCTCCTCGTCGTCAAGCTCGGCCAGGACGGCCATGACCGCGGCGCCAAGGTGATCGCGACGGCCTTCGCCGATCTCGGCTTCGACGTGGATATCGGGCCGCTCTTCCAGACGCCCGAGGAGGCGGCGCGGCAGGCGGTCGAGAACGACGTGCATGTGATCGGCGTCTCCAGCCAGGCCGCCGGCCACAAGACGCTGGTGCCGGCACTGGTCAAGGCTTTGCGCAGCGAGGGAGCCGACGACATCCTCGTCGTCTGCGGCGGCGTGGTGCCGCCTCAGGATTACGAGTTCCTGCGCGCGGCGGGCGTCAGCGCGATCTACGGTCCAGGCACCAACATCCCACGGGCCGCCAGCGAGATCCTCTCGCTCATCCGGCGGCAGCGAAAGGCGGCGTGAGGCTTTGGCGGAAAAGCTGCGAGGGGGGGTCGGGGAGCGGGCGGCGCCGCTGGTGACGGAGCGGCGGGCGCTCGTCGCCGTGCCGCAGGACGAGAGTGCCGCCGCTGCGGGAGCGCGCCGCCAGGACGCCATGCTCCTCGCCATCGGCGTCGTCGTCACGGTCGCGTGGCTCGTCCTCGCCGTCGCCTATATCTCGGCGCAGATCGGCTGGTCGCAGCTCCCCGAGTTCCTGCCCCACGAGCTCGGCGCCATGCTCGCCGGCATCTTCGCGCCGCTCGCCTTCCTCTGGCTCATGCTCGCCTATCTCGCGCGCGGGCGGGAATACCGCCGCGAGGCGCGCGCGCTCGCCGCCTATTTCCAGGAGCTCATCTATCCCGCCGAGGGGGCGGCGGCGCGGGTGCGCGAGATCACCGGCGCGCTGCGCGCCCAGGCCCAGGACCTGAACGAGGCGACCGAGCGCGCGGCGAGCCAGGCCCTCGAGCTGCGCGAGACCTTGAGCGCGCAGAACCGCGAGCTCTTCGCGACGGCAAGCGCCGTGGCCGCGCGCGCTGCCGAGCTGCGCGAGGCGCTGCGCAACGACGCGCGCGAGATGGGCGAGCTCGCCGAGCGCCTCGGCTTCGGCGCGCAGAAGATCGAGCAGACCCTCGCGCGCGAGCGGAACGGCATCACCGGCGTGGTGGGCGAGGCGGAGGCGCGGCTCGACGCGCTCAAGGCGCTGCTCGACCGCCAGGCGGCCCTCCTCGCCGACGCCTCGGCGCGCGCCGCCCAGGACGCGGCGGCGCTCGAGCAGGCGATGAACCGCAACACCGAGGCCCTCGCGACCGCGGTCGCCCGTGCGGCGAGCCAGGCCGCCGCCATCGACGAGCGGCTGATGACTGGCCGGCTCAGCCTGGACGAGGCCGGGTCGCGCGCGGTCGAGCGCGCCGGGGCCATCGGCGGGCTCCTGCGCGAGCGCGCCGAGGAGCTGACACGCCTCGCCGAGCGCACCGGCAGCACGGCCGTCGCGGCCGGCCAGACCCTCGCGGCCCAGGTCAAGGAGATGGCGGAGCTGAGCGGCCGCGCGCGGGCGGAGGCGGAAGGCCTGCGCGAGAATTTCGCGGGGCAGACGCGGCTCTTGGGCGAGGTGACGACGGCGCTGGCCGCGCGCGCCAAGGAGGTCGAGGGGCTGGTGAGCCGCCAGGCCGAGCGCCTGGGCCGGGCCTCGGAGGAAAGCGGCGCGCGCGCTGCGGAGATCGAGAGCGCCCTCGGCAAGCAGAGCGAGGCGCTCGCCGCGGCGACGGCGCGCGCCGCCGCGGAAGCGCAAAATCTCAAGGAGAGCATGGCAGAGAGCGCCACCTCCCTCGCCGGCGCCGCCGCGCAGGCCGGGGAGCAGGCGCGGGAGATCGCGACACATGTCGAGGCCGGCCGCACGGCCCTCGAGCGCTCAACGGCCGAGGCCGCGGCCCAGGCGCGGGAGATGGGCGAGCTTTTGCGCGAGCGCGCCGAGCGTCTCGTCGCGGCCGCGGCCGAGGCCGCCGCGACTTTGGATGCGTCCGGGCTCGGAGTCGACGGCCGCGCCGCCCTCATTGCCGAGACGGGCGAGCGCCTCGCGGGGCAGGTCGAGCGCATCGACGCCACCCTCGATGCGCGCCTCGCCATTCTCGATCGGGTGGCCGAGGCCCTCGTCACCCGCGCCCGGGAGGTCGAGGGGCTCGTGGCCCAGCAGGCGGAGCGGCTGGACCGCACCTCCCAGGCGACGAGCGCGCGGGCGAGCGAGATCGAGGGCGCCCTCGGCAAGCAGACGGAGGCGCTCACCGCGGCGACGGCGCGTGCGGCCGCGGAGGCGTCGAGCCTCGAAGGCAGCATGGCGAGGACCGCGGCGGCCTTGGACAGCGCCGCGCAGCAGGCGGCCGAGCATTCGCGCGAGATCGCGCTCCGCGTCGAGCAGGGCCGCGCCAGCCTCGTGCATTCGACGGCGCAGGCGGCGGAGCAGGCGCGGGAGATGGGCGAGCTTCTGCGCGAGCGCGCCGAGCGCCTCGTCGCGGCGGCCGCGCGCGCCGCCGAGGCCCTGGAGACCACCGGGGGCGGCCTTGATCGCCGCACGGCCGCCATCGCCGAGACCGGGGACCGCCTTGCGGGCCAGGTCGAGCGCATCGACGCCACCCTCGACGCGCGCCTCGGCGCCGTCGACGCGGTGACCGAGGCCCTGGTCGCCCGCGCCAAGACCGTCGAGGGGCTGGTCGGCCGCCAGGCCGATCATCTCGACCGCGCCGCGCAGGCGGCGGTATCCCGCGCGGCGGAGATCGAGAGCGCGCTCAAGGGCCAGGCGGAGCTGCTGGCGACGGCGACCGCGCGGGCCGCCGCGGAGGCGACGAGCCTCAAGGACAGCATGGCGCAGAGTGCGGCGGCCCTTGGCGGCGCCGCGCAGCAGGCGGCGGACCACTCCCGCGAGATCGCCGCGCGTATCGAGGAGGGCCGCGCCAGCTTGGTGCAGTCGACGGCACTCGCCGTCGAGCGGGCGCGGGAGACGGCGGAGCTGCTGCGCGAGCGCGCCGGCCGGCTCGTGACGGCGGCCGAGCGCGCGGCGCAGGCGCTCGAGACGAGCGGCGAGGCCGTCGATCAGCGCGCGGCGGCGATCCAGGAGACGGGGGATCACCTCCTCCACCAGGTCGACCGCATCGACGCTACCCTCGAGGCGCGGCTCGGCAGCCTCGACGAGGCGACCGCGGCCCTGGAAGCGCGCGCCCGCAGCGTCGAGACGCTGGTGGGGCGCCAGGCAGCCGAGCTCGAGCGCGCCGCCGAGGATACGGCGAGCCGCGCCGGCGCGATCGAGGCGGCGCTGCGCCAGCAGACGGAGGCCTTGGCGGCGGCGATGGCGCGGGCCGGGGAGGAGGCCGCCGGGCTCGAGGGCAGCCTCGCCAAGAGTGCCGCGGCCCTCGGCGAGGCGTCGCAGCAGGCGGCCGAGCAGTCGCGCGCCATCGTCATGCGGGTGGAGGACGGCCGCAGCCAGCTCGCGCGCACGACGGAGGAGGCGGCGGAGCGCGCCCGCGCCATGGGCGAGCTCTTGCGCGAGCGGGCGGACCGCCTCGTCGCCGCGGCGGCCCAGGCGGCGCAGGCCCTCGATGCGACTGGGGACGCCGTGGATCGGCGGGCCGCCGCCATCGGCGAGACGGGGGCGCGCCTCGTCGACCAGGTGGCGCATATCGATACGACCCTCGAGGCGCGCCTCGGCACGTTGGGCGAGGTCACCACGGCCCTCGTCGCGCGCGCCCATGAGGTCGAGGGCCTCGTCACCGCGCAGGCGGCACGGCTCGACCGCGCCGCGGCGGAGACGGCGTCGCGGGCGCGGGAGATCGAGAGCGGGCTCGGCGGCCAGACCACGGCGCTGCTCTCGGCGACGGCGCGCGCGGCGGCCGAGGCCGCCAATCTCGAAGGCAGCATGGGCCGCAGCGCCGCGAGCCTCGAAGGCGCCGCGGCGCAGGCGTCGGCCCATTCGCGCGCGATCATCGTGCAGGTAGAGGCGGGGCGGAGCGAGCTCGAGCGCTCGACGACGCTCGCGGTCGAGCAGGCGCGGGAGATGGGCGAGCTTCTGCGCGAGCGCGCCGAGCGCCTCGTCGCCGCGGCGGCCCAGGCCTCCCAGGCCCTCGACGCGACGGGGCAGGCCGTCGAGCGGCGCAGCATCGAGATCGCCGCGACGGGCGACCGCCTCGTCGGCCAGGTCGACCGCCTCGACGGCACCCTCGAGGCGCGCCTGGGCGTGCTCACCAACGTGACGACGGCCCTCATTGCGCGCGCCAAGGAGATCGAGGGCCTGGTGGCGCAGCAAGCGGAGCGCCTCGACGAGGCCTCCCATGCGACGGCGGCGCGCGCCGGCGAGATCGAGGGCGCGCTGCGCGCCCAGACCGAATCGCTCCTCGCGGCATCTGTCCGCGCGGCCGGCGAGGCGGCCGGCCTCGAAGGCAGCATGGCGCGGAGCGCCGCGGCCCTCGAAGGTGCCGCGCAAGAGGCTGCGGCCTATTCCCGCGCCATCATCGGCCAGGCGGAGGAGGGGCGCGCCGGGCTCGAGCGCGCGACGGCGCTCGCGGCGGCGCAGGCGCGCGAGATGGGAGAGCTTCTGCGCGAGCGCTCGGAGCGGCTGCTGGCCGCGGCGGAGCGGGCGTCCCAGGCCCTGGAGACGAGCGGGACGGCGCTCGGCCAGCGCGCCACCGCCATCGCCGAGACGGGGGAGCAGCTCACCGCGCGGGTCGAGCGCATCGACGCCACCCTCGAGGCGCGGCTCGGCACCATGGATTCGGTGAGCCGGGAGCTTGCCGCTCGCGCCGACCGTGCCGAGGAATCGGCGGCGCGCCAGGCGCAGCTCCTGGATGCGGCGAGCCGCGAGGCAACGGCGCGCACCGGCGCCCTCGAAGGGTCGCTCGAGCGCAGCAGCGCCCTCGTCTCGACCACGATGGCGAAGGCCGAGGGCGAGGCGGCGTCCCTCGCCACGGCGATGGAGAAGAGCGCGCAGGCGCTCGGCTCCGCGGGCGAGCGCGCCGCCGGCCATGCCCGCGAGATCGACGCGCGCATCGACGCCGTGGCGACGCGGCTCACCACGGCCTCGGAGAGCAGTGCTGCGCAGGCGCGCCACATGGCCGAGCTGTTCCAGGAGCGCGCCGGCGATCTCGTGCGCGCCGCCGACATGGCGGCGACGCGGACCGAGGCGATCGGCCGCAGCCTCGCCGCCCAGACCGCCGAGATCGAGGCGGCCGCCGGCCGCGCCGAGCGCCAGGCGGAGGCGCTGCAGGCCGATTACGCGGCGCGGGTCAAGGCCCTCGATACCCTCGCGGCGGAGCTGGCCCAGCGCTCGCGCAGCGCCGAGGAGCAGGCGGCGCTGCAGGCGAGCCTGCTGCGCCAATCGGCGGAGCAGGCGGCCAATCAGGCCCAGGCCATTGGCGAGGCCTTGCGCCGCCAGACGGGCGCCCTCGAGGGGGCGACCGAGCGCGCCGGCGCGCGTGCCGATCAGCTCGCCGCCGTCTTCCAGGGCCAGGCCGAGCGGCTCGGCGCCGCCGCCGATCACGCCGGCGAGCGGGCGCGCCAGATCGCCGAGCTGCTCGAGCGCCAGGCCGCCGATGTCAGCTCAACCTCGAGCCGCGTGGCCGACGAGCTGCGCGCGGTCGATCGCCATCTCGCGGCGCAGACGGAAGGCTTGGGTGCCACCTCACAGCAGGTGCTGACGCAGATCGAGACCATGCGCGAATCGGTGCGCCTGCAGAGCGAGGAGCTGGCGAGCGCCGCCGAGCGCACGGCGACGCTGGCCAAGAGTGTGCGCGAGCAGCTGCGCCAGGAGACGGGCATCCTCGACGACACCTCGGGCCGCGTCGCCGCCCAGGTCGGCGAGACGCAGCTCCGTCTCCGCGAGCTTTGCGAGAAGCTCGCCGGCGAGGCGGAGCGGGCCGTCGCGCGCACGGCCGAGTTCCAGGCGAGCCTCGAAGGCCATGTCGAGCGCTTCGTCGGCGCCACCGCCCAGGCGAGCGAGCGCAGCGAGGCCATCGGCGGGACGCTGCGCGAGCATACGCGCCTTCTCGAGGAGACGGGCGCCCGCGCCGCCGGCCAGGCCGAGGCCATCACCGGCGCCTTGCGCCAGCAGGCGAAGGACCTGGCGCAGGCGGCGGATCATGCCCAGGCCCAGGTCGAGGCCATTGGCGCGGCGCTCGCGCAGCAGGCCGGCCAGTTCGCCCAGACCTCGGACCGCGCCATGGATCAGGCGGAGAGGATCCGCGACCGGCTGCGCGAGGAGGCGCAGGCCCTCCAGCGCGCCGCCGAGCACGTCGCCGCCCAGGCCAAGCGCGCCGAGATGTCCCTCGGCCACCAGGCGCGGGATCTCACCGCCGCCGCGACCGAGGCGGACACCATGATCGCCAAGGTCGGGCTCGCCCTGCAGCGCGAGTCGGGCGAGCTCGTGGCGCGCAGCGAGGAGGCGGCGCAGAAGATGGCGGGCCTGAGCGCCCAGCTCGCGAGCCAGTCCGCCGTGCTCTCCGGCATCAATAGCGACGCGACGGAGGAGGCGCAGGCGCTCACCACGGCACTTCGCGTGCAGGCGGAGGAGCTGCTGCGCCTGGCCGAGGGGGCCGGCGCGCGCCATCTCGAGTTGAGCGAGACGCTGCAGCGCCGCAGCGAGGAGCTGACCGGGGCCGCCGACCGCGCAAGCGAGCGCGCCGCCGCCGCCGATGCGGCCTTGCGGCAGCACGCCGAGCGCCTCGCCGAGGCCGCCGAGCGCGCCGCCGCTCTGGGCGAGGCGGCGGTCGCCGCGATCCGCGACCAATCGGGCCAGCTCCGCGGCATCTCGGGCCAGTCGGTGGGCGAGCTCCAGGCCCTCGGCGCCGCCCTGCGCCAGCAGGCGGCGGATCTTTCCGATCTCGCGCGCCGCGTCAATGACGGGCTCGGGGCGGTGCGCCAATCCCTCGACAGCCAGGGCAGCGAGCTGGCCCTCGCCTCGGCGCGCGCCACCACCCAGGTCGAGGCGGTGGGCGCCGCGCTGCGCCAGCAGAACCACGAGCTCGACCTCGCCGCCAACCGCGCGGCCGACCGCGTCTACGACGCCCGCGAGCGCCTCGCGGAGGAGGCGCGCGACCTCGCCAAGACGGTCGACCGCATCAGCAACGAGACGCGCGCCATCGCCGAGATGTTCCACGCGCAATCCGCCACCCTCACCGCGGCGGCGCGCGAGGCGGCGAGCCAGGCGAAGCGCATCGAGGACGGCGAGCGCAACGCGCGGCGCGACAGCTTCCTCCAAGCCTCGAAGGGCGTGCGCGACGAGCTCGGCTCGATCGCCATCGATCTCTACCGCGTGCTCGACCGCGCCCCGCCGCGCAACGCGATGCGCCGCTATCAGGAGGGCGACCGCGGCGTCTTCGCGCGCGGCATCCTCACCCTGCGCGATGCGCACCTGGTCCCGCTGATCCGTGAGAAGTATTATCAGCAGGCCGATTTCCGCGGCTATGTGAACAGCTACCTCGCCAAGTTCCAGGAGCTGCTCGACCGCGCCGACCGCAGCGATTCCGAAGGCCTGCTCTCGGCGACCTTCCTCACCTCCGACGTCGGCAAGCTCTACATGGTCCTCGCCCGCGCCGTCGGCCGGCTCAACTGAGCTCAATCCCACTCGGCGAGCGTCCTTACAACTTCGGGCTTTCCCTCATAGAGCCGGATCAGGTGATCAGGTTCTGACGCAAACCAAACGAACGAGCCCCAAGCGAGCGCATCGACCGTCTTCCTGAATGCGGCATCGCTGCGATCGAGATAGGCGGTTGTAAACACCACATGCCTGGGCGGAAAGGCGGCGCCCTCGGCAAGCTCGATCAGCGCCTGCTTACGCTCCTTCGTCACGGGCCCGTCGGTGGCGACGACCTCGACGAAGATCAGCAATGGATGCTTGGGACCGAGGTCGGCAAGAACGATATCGGGCAAATTCTTGTCGGCCTTGATCTTGAGCCCAATCGACTTGGCGAGCTCATCATCGCGACTCACGACCTTGTTCCGGCTTTCGCTCAGGAAGACGACGCCGGGAACCTTGAGGAATCGCTGCGCAAACACCTCGATTACCGCTTTGGATATCACCGAGCTTGGACCCGGCGCCATCCGGCGCGTCTCGCCGCTCGGGAACCTCACCAGGATGTGCTCGCCGCCTGCAACCGCGCCCTTGCGGACCATTGTGATGCGCGCGAGTGCGCCGGTCGTCAGATTCTCGGCCTGCCAAGTGGCGATCGCCTTGTCGAGTCCCTTGCCCGAGAGCTTCGGGTCGAATAGCTCAGCGAAGCCCTTCTTCAGCGCATAACGCGGTGCGGGCGATGTCGTCGCCAGTCCTCCGCGTTCGATAACAACGCCGTTGGCGATCAAGCCGGCACGAATCGTATCATCGCGGATCGACTCGCGGGTGTTCACCGCATACCAGCGGCCAGGAATTTCCCCTTTGCTGCTCTTCAGGGATTCCATTGTCCATTCGAGTCGCGCGGCCTCACCGGTTTGCGTCGCCTGCTTGTCGGTCATGCGCGTCACCTGGTCGGGTCGCATCCAGATGTCAGCATCCTCGACTGCCCCGATATAGAGCATCACGAAGACCGTTTTCGCTGCAATCTCCCAGGCGCAGTTGGCGCGGTTTGGACTCCCCTCGGGGAAAATCGTCTGCAGGCGCTTGTGGATCTCGGGTACGTTCAGCAAAGCAGGCAGCGCCATCAGCGCGCCTCTTCGCCATAGAGCTGTCGTGCGGCTTGCTCGATCGCCGTCTTGTCCGCGCCCTGCTTCACGAGGCGTTCGATCGTGGCCATCGCTTCGGGCGCGGGAAGAGGCAAGGCCTCCAGCTCGTAAGCCGAGACCGCGACGCTGCCGTTGATGCAGCGGAACACTGCATCGACAACGGCGGTATTCAGCAGTGCCGCCAGCGCTGCCAGCGATACTGAAGGTGTCCTGTTTACAGGGCGGATCATGTTGAGGTGGTTTTCCACGACCACTCCTCCGTGCTTGGTCACAAAAGAGTCTGGCATTTCCGCCGCAATCAGCCTACGTGATTGCTCCTTCGCAGTCGTTCGCTGCAACAGCACGCACGGAAAATCAGTAACAACCCAGGTCTCGGAGGCTTGGGGCTCGAAATAGGGCTGGTGGTTTCGCTTCTTCGCGCGGAATTCGAACGTGCCGTCGGAGCGCACCGACTCGGCCCAGATCAGCGGGTAACGGCCCTTGCCGAGCTGGTCACGCAGGCTCGGCTTATGCCGATTCCACACGAGCGGGCCGGTGCTCACTTTGTAGCCGTAGTCCGCTAGTCGATGCCGCATTCGCTGCGCGCCGCCAACAAGCTTGCTGTGGGCGTTGGCACGAGGGACAAGCCAGGGCTCGTCAGGTGCTGCAGGCAGTCCGAACGATCCAGCGGCCGTAGCGACGATCCCGCTATCCGGAGCCTGCGCGATAAAATGGACCTGCCCGACGCCAGGCTTGCCGCCCCGCTTATAGGCGGCCAATACCGTTTCCTGCAGGACGTCGGCAAAGACGCCCTTGCGTTCGGAGATGAAATCTATGCTCGCCGGCGGCGCTTCGCGCCCTAGCAGGCTCCGCAGCGCCTTGAAATATTCGCCAGCGAGAAAGCTCGTTGGCGTCACGTAAGCGATCACACCGCCGCGACGGGTGAAGCGCAACGCGAGATCAGTGAATACTCCATAGAGATTGGCATGCCCATATAGGCTACGCCGATACTTCTTGCGTAGCTCCGGCGAAAGGGTCGTGCGTCCATAGGGAGGATTGCCGATAACGAGATCGAAACCACCCCCCTCGGGGTCGCGCGAAAGGCTGTCGCACACGTCCACCACGCTCGCCAGACGCGTGCCGGAGGCCAGGCACAGATCGGCGAGCGCGACCTCGAGGAATACCTGGGACATCCACGCCGCGAAGGGATCGAACTCGAAGCCGCGGAGTCGATTCAAGATGTTCTTGAGCGCGATCTTCGGGCTGCAATTCTCAAGACTCCGTGCCATGCGCAAAGCGACCGGAGAGAGGAACGCGCCGCCACCGCAGGCCGGGTCGAGCACCCGAGCCGAGCGCCAGTCAACACCAGCTTCGGAGGCCATGTCGAGCAGACGCTCGCAAAGCGCCGGCGGCGTGTAATAGGCGCCAAGCTCCGCACGGACCCTGCCCGGCATCGTCGCGGTGTAGAGGACGCCGATCAGATGGCTCGCTTCCATCACGTCGAGCGCTGCGGCGGCAATGCCGATACTATGCGCGAGCACGGCTGCCGGTTCGGGCAGACGCGCCAAGGTCACGGAGGCTGGTAGATCGCAGATCGCCCAGCGATCGGTCGAGCCCCCTTGTGTCGCATCCCAATAGGCCACGATGGCGGAATGGGCCATCGCACGCGCGAATGCGAGGCGTCCGTCGCTTTCCGACGAAGACGCGAGCGATCGAGCGCGCATCAGACCTTCGCTCAAGATCTCGCGTGCCGAATCCAGCGGCATGGATGTCGTGCCTCGTCCAACCGGAACGCTGTGCCCCTGGCTCCTTCTCCTCGCCCACTGGGTCGTCATCGTTTTTGCCGTCTCCCCTTACCCGGCAGATTGAGTGGAAGCTGCCGTTATTCGTTTGCATATCGATCCAGAAACTCGCCGTCGGTTAGCGAGATAAACAGAACAGACAAAGAACATATCACATGGGTCTGCCCCTTGCCATCCCCGTGGCTGTGCATCCAAACGCGGCCGTAGCCGTCCGCACTGAAAATGAAATTCGAAGCCACATAAATCCATGGTCCTCGCCCGCGCCGTCGGCCGGCTCAACTGAGTGAGCTCGCGGCGGCCGCGCTTGGCAAGTGCGGATCGGGGGCTAGATAATCCGCCATGACCGCAGCTTCCCCCATCCCGCCCTCACCCCCGTCCGCATCCTCACCCGCACCGACATCATCGCAGCCGCAAGAGGCGCGGCAGAGCCTGCGCGCCATCCGCATGCTGCTGCCCTATCTCTGGCCCAAGGGCGAGCCCGCGCTTCGCCTGCGCGTCGCCATCGCCCTCCTCTTCCTCCTCGGCGCCAAGCTCTGCAACGTCTATGTGCCCATCCTCTACAAGCGCGCGGTGGACGCGCTCGGGCCCCATGTCGCGGGCGGGGCCGCCGTCCTCGCGGTGCCCGTCGGGCTGATCTTCGCCTATGGCGGGGCAAGGGTGCTGGCGCTCGCCTTCGGAGAGCTGCGCGACGCCGTCTTCGCCCGCGTCTCCCAGCGCGCCATCCGCCGCGTGGCGCTGCGCACCTTCGAGCATCTCCATCGCCTCTCGCTGCGCTTCCATCTCGAGCGCCAGACGGGCGGGCTCAGCCGCGCCATCGAGCGCGGCACGGCGGGGATCGAGTTCCTGCTCAACTTCATGCTCTTCAACATCCTGCCGACCCTCGTCGAGATCGGCCTCGTCTGCGGCATCCTGTGGGCGCTGCTCGACGGCTGGTACGCCCTCGTCACCCTGGTGACGATCGTGAGCTATATCGTCTTCACCCTCACCATCACCGAATGGCGCACGAAATACCGCCGCGAGATGAACACCACCGACAGCGAGGCGAACACCAAGGCGATCGACAGCCTGCTCAACTACGAGACGGTCAAGTACTTCGGCAACGAGGCGCACGAGGCGCGGCGCTACGAGCAGGCGCGCATCCGCTACGAGCAGGCGGCGGTGCGCAGCAAGGTGACGCTCTCGCTCCTCAATGTCGGACAGGCCTTCATCATCGCCGTCGGGCTCACGGTCGTCATGCTGATGGCGGCTGGCGGGGTGGTGGCGAGGACGCTCAGCATCGGCGACTTCGTCCTCGTCAACACCTACCTCATCCAGCTCTACATTCCGCTCAACTTCCTCGGCTTCGTCTATCGCGAGATGCGCCAGGCGCTGATCGATATCGAGAGCATGTTCCGCCTCCTCGAGATCAATGCCGAGATCGAGGACGCGCCCAGCGCCGTCCCCCTCCGCGTCGCCGGCGGCGAGGTCGTCTTCGCCGGCGTCTCCTTCGGCTACGATGCGCGGCGGCCGATCCTGAAGGACGTCTCCTTCACCGTCGCACCGGGGAAGACCGTCGCCATCGTGGGGCCGAGCGGGGCCGGCAAGTCGACGATCTCGCGGCTCCTCTTCCGCTTCTACGACGTGAGCGCCGGGGCGCTCCGCATCGACGGGCAGGACGTGCGCAAGGTGACCCAGGCGAGCCTGCGCGCCGCGATCGGCATCGTCCCCCAGGACACTGTGCTCTTCAACGACACCATCTATTACAACATCGCCTATGGCCGGCCCGGTGCCGCGCGGAGCGAGGTCGAGGCGGCGGCGCGGCTCGCGCGCATCCACGATTTCGTCATGGGGCTCCCCGACGGCTACAGCACGATGGTGGGCGAGCGCGGGCTCAAGCTCTCGGGCGGGGAGAAGCAGCGCGTTGCCATCGCGCGCACCATCCTGAAGCGCCCGAGCATCCTCCTCTTCGACGAGGCGACCTCGGCCCTCGACTCCAAGACCGAGCAGGAGATCCAGGCCTCCTTGCGCGAGGTCTCGGCCGACCACACCACCCTCGTCATCGCGCACCGCCTCTCGACGGTGATCGACGCCGACGAGATCCTCGTGCTCGAGGAGGGGCGCATTGTCGAGCGCGGCCGCCACCGCGATCTGCTGCGCCAGGGCAGCCACTACGCCGAGATGTGGGCGCGCCAGCAGGAGGCCGCCGCCGAGCACGGCAGCGCCACGGTCGAAACAACGGCAGCGGCCCTGGCGCCGACGGCGTAGCGTCTCATTCGCTATTAGAGAAAAACAGGTTTGACAGTAATTTCTCTATCGGCGAAGATGCAAGCGTGAAGCTTGCGATCGACAAGGCTGCCGCCAAGATTCTCGATCGGATGCAGCCAAAGCGCGCCTCGGCTATCGTGGCCGAGCTGGAGACGATCGCCGCCGATCCCTTTGCCCGTCACGGCAATGTCAAGGCGCTGGCCGGGGCGAAGGACCGCTTCCGGCTCCGCCATGGCGACTGGCGCGTGCTCTACAAGCTCGACCGGACGACTGCCGTGATGACCGTGTACTGGATCGGCACGCGAGGAGGTGCCTACCGATGACCCGACGCAGCAACGCAGCCCGCAAGGGCAACACCGTCGAAATCCCCCGCGCGAAATACGAGGAGATCCTGGAGCGGCTCGAGGACCTCGAGGACGCCCTCCGCCTCAACCGCCTCGAGGCCGAGAGCAACCCGCGCGATCACCTGCCTGTCGAGCTCGTGAAGCGCATGATCGCCGGCGAGAGCCTGGTGCGCATCTGGCGCGAGCATCGCGGCCTGACGATCACGGCGCTCAGCGAGAGGAGCGGCGTCGGCATCAGCTATATCTCCGAGATCGAGAGCGGAAAGAAGCCAGGCTCCGTCGACGCGCTCAAGCGTCTGGCGGACGCCCTCGATCTCAGGATCGACGACTTGGTTCGATGATCCATTCCCGATCGACACGGCGCGGCCTCACATCGCGCGGAGGAAGAAGGCGACAGTGATTGCCGCGGTGATGGCGACGACGCCCGCGCGGATAAGACGCGCGTCGAGGCGGCGGGCGAGGCGCGCCCCGGCATAGCCGCCGAGCGCGGCGGATACCAGCACGGCGAGGGTCTCGGGCCAGCGCACCGCCCCCGCGACGGCGAAGCAGAGCACGGCTATGGCATTCGTCGCGGCGACGAGGACGGTCTTGGCGGGGTTCATCGCGCGGAGATCGGCGCCGTCGATGAGGCCCCACACCGCCATCATCATGATGCCGACGGCGCCGCCGAAATAGCCGCCATAGACCGCGAGGAGAAATTGCGCGGCGAGCACGGGGGGCGCGCTGATCGGGCGGCCGCGCCGCCGGAGTGCCGCGCCGAGCCGGCGGCCGAAGGCGAGCGCGAGGGTCGCCAGCAGCAGCAGCCAGGGAATGACCGCATCGAAGGTCGCGGCCGGGGTCGCGAGGAGCAAAGCGGCGCCGGCGGCGCCGCCGACGAGGCTCGCCGCCAGGAGCGCGCGCAGCCTGACCCCGCCCAGGGAAACGAGATCGGCGCGATAGGCCCAGGCGCTTGCGAGGCTGCCGGGGAAGAGCGCGACGGTGCTCGATGCATTCGCTGCGACCGAAGGCAGACCGGCATGGATAAGCGCCGGGAGGGTCACGAAGGAGCCGCCGCCGGCGACGGCGTTCATCGCGCCCGCGAGCAGGCCTGCGCCCAGCAATGACAGCACCGAATGCGCCATGGCGTAAGCTTGACCGCGGCTGGCCTCGCGCGCAATCTGGCATTGGCGGAGCCAGCCTTCGGCATTGGCGAAGGTGGCAAGGTCATCGCGAGCCCCGCGAGGGGCGAAGCGATCCAGTCTTCCAAAACTATCCTGGATGGCGTCGTCCCACGCCACCTCGCTTTCGCTCGGTGTCGCGGTCCTCGCCATGACGACCGCGACCGCTTCGTGATCCGCACATGATAGAGGAGAGCATTTTTCAATAGCCTGTTGAACGCGAAGCGCTCTTGCTGAGCGGATCATTCACCGAGCCCGGGAGGCCGCAATCTCATTCGACCTGACAGATCTGCGCCTGTTCCTCCAGGTGGTCGAGGCGGGAAGCATCACCCGCGGGGCGGCGCGCGCCCATCTCGCCTTGGCCGCCGCCAGCGCGCGCATGCAGAATCTCGAGGCGGCCCTCGGCACGGCCTTGCTGGAGCGCGGCCGCCGCGGTGTGCGGCCGACCCCCGCGGGCCACGCCCTCGTCCACCATGCGCGGGTGGTGCTGCTGCAGGTCGAGCGGCTGCGCGGCGAGCTCGGCGGCTATGCGCGCGGGCTTACGGGCGAGGTGCGGCTCCTCTCCAACACGGCGGCCCTCGCCGAATTCCTGCCCGAGGCGCTGAGCACCTTCCTCGCGGCGCATCCCGCGATCGATATCGATGTCGAGGAGCGCCTCAGCAGCGAGATCGTGCAGGCGGTGGCGGAGGGCCAGGCGGAGATCGGCATCGTCGCCGATACCGTCGATCTCGGCGCGCTCGAGACCTTCCCCTTCCGCACCGATCGGCTGGTGCTGGTGACGGCACGGCGCCATCCGCTTGCGGCGCGGCGGCGTATCCGCTTCGCCGAGGTGCTGGACGAGCCCTTCATCGGCCTTGGCGCCGGCAGCGCGCTCCAGGACCATCTCGCCGTTCACGCCGCGCGCCTCGGGCGGCGGCCGAAATACCGGGTGCGGCTGCGCAGTTTCGATGCCGTCTGCCGCCTGGTCGAGCGCGGTGTCGGCATCGCGATCGTGCCCGATACGGCGGCGCGGCGCTGCGCGCGCGCCATGGCGATCCGGCGCATTCCGCTTGCCGATCCCTGGGCGCTGCGCCATCTCACCATCTGCGTGCGTCGCTTCGACGAGCTGACGGTCCAGGCCCGGCTCCTCGTCGAGGCGCTCAAGCGGCCCGAGGCGTGATAGGATCGCGCCCGTCGCGGCAAGGGGAGGAGATCATGCGCGATGCGCAGGCATTTCCGGGGCGCGCTCTCGCCGCTCCGACATCGCCCGAGCGTGGCGGGCCGCGCGCCCTCCTCGCGCGCGCCGCGGCGGCCACACCACCCCCCGCCCTCGTCCTCATCTCGATCCTCTCTGTCCAGCTCGGCGCCGCGCTCGCCGTCGAGCTCTTCGCGGCCCTCGGGCCGGCGGGCGTCGTCTTCCTCCGCGTCGGCTTCTCGGCGGTCCTGCTGCTCGCCGCTGCTCGGCCCCGGCTCGGCCCAGAGCTGCGCCGCCATGCGGGGCCGCTTCTTCTCTTCGGCGCCGTCATCGCCGGCATGAATCTCTGCTTCTACGAGGCGATCGCGCGCATTCCCCTCGGCATCACCGTGACCGTCGAGTTCGTGGGGCCGCTTGCGGTCGCCGTGGCCACCTCGCGCCGCCTCGTGGATTTCCTCTGGATCGCGCTCGCCGGCGCGGGCGTGGCCTTGCTCAGCCCGGAGGTCGGCGGCGCCCTCGATCCCCTCGGGCTCGCCTTCGCCGTCATCGCCGGCGCCGGCTGGGGCTGCTTCGTCCTCCTGAGCCGGCGCATCGGCCAGGCCTTTCCCGGGAATGCCGGCCTCGCTTTCGGCATGGCGATCGCGACCATCCTGCTGCTGCCCGCGGCCCTTCTCGGCGGCGCCGCGGCGCGGCTCGATCCACTCGTTCTCCTCGGCGCCTTCGCCGTCGCGGTGCTGGCGGCGACGATCCCCTTCTCCCTCGAGTTCGAGGCGCTGAAGCGCCTGCCGCCGCGCGTCTATGGCGTGCTGGTGACCCTCGAGCCCGCGGTCGCCGTCGCCATCGGCGTCGTGCTGCTCGGCCAGGCCGCCACGCCGCGCATGCTGCTCGCCGCGAGCTGCGTCACCGCGGCCGCCATCGGCATCACCTTCTTCACGCGGCGGCGCTGAGGCCTCGCCACAGCGCAAGGCCGCTGTAGCTGACGCGTCAAGTTGACCGGTTTTTGTAGCGCATCAAATGACCGCTTCTGCTGTGGTTGGGGCTGTGGGCAAGCCGGAGGCTTGTCCACAGCCGTTGCGCCGGCGAAGCGGCTTAGGCGGC